>Ga0307507_10001199_pt1 | contig 57719 bp, 25 predicted proteins | sample 7_EM_MG_FD_207223 | JGI IMG/M metagenome (GOLD analysis project Ga0307507, IMG submission 207223) | Populus trichocarpa ectomycorrhiza microbial communities from riparian zone in the Pacific Northwest, United States - 7_EM | ecosystem: Host-associated > Plants > Roots > Unclassified | place... | reverse complement strand
TAAATGCGTTACATCGCACCTCGTACAAATTTTGGTGGGGTGCGATGCGGGCTGTTAGTGGGCTTGGCGGATGTAAACGATCTTTTGCAAGCGACTGTAACTTTCTAAACGATAGTGACTAATTGAGTCTGGATGAATGAATCAATGAATTCTTAGCGTTTTCAGATCTCTACAGTTTTAATAGAGGAAGTTTGATCGCCAACCCAATATTCTTACGTTATTTATGCGTTTGTGGCTAAAGCTAATCTATGGTCTAACCAAAAGCTGAGTGTGAACTCCATTTACCTTCTTTCCATGGCGAATCTAGGCTCAAATAACACACCAATTATATTCAATTAAAAGATCTACTCAGAGTTGATCAATAGCAGCAACAGTTCTGCCTTGCCTCAACTCGATTCGTCTAATGCTGCATAATGTGTACATACTATTCCTACAGAACGGTTGATCTGATCTTGTGAACTCGAAAGCTGACGCTTTACAGCTTCAGTTGTAAGGATTGGGATTCCCGTGTTGTGTTTTGCAAAAGTCAGCGCAAAAATAGATCCGATGGGTAAGAGCAGTCCTTTCGGATATGGAATTTGATGTGCGGGTGAGGACGCTTCCAGATGACGTTATTATCGAAAGCTCCAGGCTGGCCTCCAGACTTGGCTATTGAGCCCTTTCCTGAGCATTGGCAATATGAACCGCCCCATGGTTACCGCCGTGATGTTTCCCACGGTTATCATAATTTCCACGATTGCTCTCCTGTTAATTTGAAAACCTGGTTCTCCCAAATCACCTGGGCAATCCGCCAACTCCACTCACTCCAACACCCCCTTTCAGCCTCAGCGCCATCTTCACTGACTCTGTCGGCCCTTTTCGCATCAGCTCGTCGAGGCCCAAGTCTCGCCAGGCCGGCTCGCGCTGCTTCTGAGTGGCACGCTGGATGCCAAATGCCGCATGCTGGTCCGGCACGACATCATCTTCATCTTCGGGATTTAAAGGCTGGTGGTGCAGTGGCACGTAAATTTCTTCTGGGGAAAGATGGGATCGGTTGAATTCTTCGAAAAGGTCGGCAATACGTGGGGAAGGAAGATGGAGGTAAGTGCGAGAGGAGTCGCGGGACTAGGAGAGCAGTAAGCTTAGGTTTTCTGGGGAAGAATAGAAGCCTCGTTAGTAGATTTACCATTCTGGTCACCGTACTTTAGGATTTATTATTGCTCCTTGACGTTAACTAGGCTAATGTTGTTTACTTCACAACTACCTCGCGTGTTTTGTTCACCGTCACGCCAAGAAATATCCTCGCTAAGCTCTGTCCCGACGATCTTCCGAGCCACACCGAAATTTGTCACCTCCACGATTTTCCTGGCGACGACGTTCAACAATCGCGCCAGCCTTCGCCTCAAGACATCGTCCGTCTGAAACGAGCACACTCTCCAAAGTCAGTGGCTTCCTTGGGTTCTAAAACTTAGCGTATCAAAGAACTGACAATAGGCATGAAGTAGCTCTATCTTCAAGCTTAACAACTCGCAACCATGTCTCACGAATCCGTGTGGTACTCGCGTCCTAGAACCTACGGAAAGGGCTCTAGGCAATGGTGCGTTCTAAACATCAATTAAGTCAAAGCCTACAAGTTCGAAAGATTTGGGAGTGATATAAGATTGAGACTTTGTTGACGAGGAATGGAGAGGACAATGAACGGTTACTGACATTTTGGCTACAGCCGAGTCTGCACCCACAAAGCAGGTCTCATCCGGAAGTACGGTTTGAACATCTGCCGTCAGTGCTTTAGGGAGAAGAGTGCGGATATTGGTTTCGTTAAGGTGAGACTGGCTCATACCTACAGACCCTTCGTCTATCTACTAGGGGCACTGCTTGTATAAGGAGGAGCATCACGGAATTGAATTCTTCTAATGGCAAAATTTACTGACACGTATGATATAGCACCGATAAATGGCATCTGTTCCGGGGATGTGTGATTTGCGGTTGATACTAAGAGTTACTCTTTGCATGCATAGGAAAGATTCTCAAGACCGATTGAACGATAAAGAGTGGTCATTTGCGAGGTGGTGCTAGGTTCATTTCTTACTCGGGACTCTACTGGCGATGGAACAATTCAGGGCATGCTAGGTTAACGAATTTATCCTGAATTCTCAGATCTACACAACCACTCCCTAGAGCCTTGGGAATAACATTGAAGTGCTGGCCTTGGCCTACGGTCGCTCACTTTCAACCAACTTAATCGTTAAGTTTCTATCCTGTAAAATTATACACATGTTAAATCTTCAACCGCGCAGCTCCTGTCGAATGCTGCGGTTTAAGGCTATTACGTGCTGTCCACGTAGGATAACCTCTAAATATATGACATTTCAATCGCTGCTTAAACTCAATTTCATTCAAAACGCATGCCATTTATTCAAGGCTTATATAAAGTACAATGCCAGGCTCGTCGCAAAAGAGCAATATTGAATCCCATGAATTCCATCCTCATAGTTGAATCGTTATTCATATCTTTACAATATCTACCCTGGTCCTTTCAAATATCTTGTGTGTAATCAGATCCTCGTTCTTCTTAAAGGCTTCTCTACCTTCATCTGTAACGCTTGCTGGTAATATTGTCATGCGTGCAAACGTACCTGCCGCTTTGCGTTTCGACAATGTGCCTGGATTAATGACAAGGACGGACTCCACCACCTGTGTAGCAACTTATTAGCAAACCCATAATATAAACTGGCTTCGGAAGACTGACTTTAGCAAACGGATTCAAAATGGACGGCAAGATTAATACATCAGGCCGCACATTCAACCACTCTCCCAGTTTTAAGTAACTCGTATCGACCATTGTTCCGAGCGGCAAAAAGGAGCTCGGTGCCACGTTTTCTCCCTCACCACTTCCGTTTATATAATTCCCACCATCGTTGGCCGCGCCAACAGCCGGTAAGCTTTCTCGGGCTGTTGGCGGAAATAGAGGTAAGAAACTTCGTTGCTCAATCACTGCCCTAGCACCTCGCTCGAGAAGGTTCTGCGTTTTTGCTTTGCCGCCGACACACTCTTCACGGCGCAGCATGTCCAAAATGTCGAGACTGCTCATACCTATTACGAACTCGTTCATCGTGAGCGTCATCGGGTTTGTCACAGAGACTTGACGTGAGAGTCCGAGCTCTTTCTTCGGCAGCTTATCTTGGGGGAAGGCAGCGTGCCGTGATATAGCATCACGAAGCGAGGGGACAAGTATGATGGAGCAGGTGGGTAGGCGTGCAGTGAGGCTTTGGAGAGAGCTACTGATATAATGCCGGAATACATCTGTGAGCGTGGCTTGGTCGGGTTTGGTGGCGCTCGGCGGCAGGTCGAAGTCGCCGGTGCGAATAAGGGGATGTTCGGCATCTAGGAAAGGACCAATGAGTATGAGGGCGTCAGCAACGCTAGAGACGGCAGTGTCAAGGAGGGCGTGTAAAGGGGAGAAGTCGAGGCTGTTATCGGTTGTATACGGGCCGGAGGCGATAAGTATCGTGAGTGGACGGGGAGAGGATGGGTCAGAAGACGGCGTGTCGAGCAGACGGGCGTTGCACGCATCAAGTTCTGAGGGCTGAGATGCAGGTTGCGAAAGCAGAGGAATTGGCAGGACTTCCTTAACAGTAAAAAAGTCCCCGGAAGCATTGGTACCGCGTACAGCAACTATTTGGCCCGGGAAGAAAGAATAGGATTGTAAGGAGTCGATGCCGAGGGGAACGCGGAGCCCAGCGCCTGTGCGTCTTGATGTCTCAAGGACAAGGGAGGCAGTATTGAGACGACCTTCGTTAGAGTCCAAGGCGATACGGCCTACGACTATGATCTCACTTGTGCTTTGGCTCGCTGGGTTGCCAAACGCACCGTTTTCGATATTATAGTGGGCCTGTACTAGCTCTAGGAATTCATCAATGCGATCGTCGAGGACTTCTGAGGCCTCTGATAGTTTCATAGCCATTGTCTTATAAGAGAACTTGGCCATATCTGTGTTTGCTTTTAATTTGATCCTAGGCTCCGCTGGAGGTTCGTCGGGTGCTTCAGAGAGCTCAATGTGCCCATTCAATTGCTCGGCAATATCTCCTGCGTTTTCGCGGTTCGCGAAGACGAACGCCCTAAAGAAAGCAATGATCAGAGTGTGCGTGAAAGCTGGTTTGACATACGTACTTTGTACTAGCCGCCTCCTCGTTTGAAAACGGTGTTTGAAAGCCGCTTGGAGAGCTCATTGCATGATTCTTGCTTGCTTTCGCGGCTGGAGTCTCAAAGTCCGATCTCCTCTTCGTGCTACTGCCATTTACCCCGTTCAGGATGCTCGTTCTAGGAGTGCTCGGAACCATGCCATCAAGCCTTCAATAAATTCAGCATTCAATAGTAGAATTCGCATAAATAACATGATCTTACATGCCAAAGACATCAGCATTCTTCACTCCAGCACGGGGTGTTGGAGCAACAGGTCTCTTTTCGTTGTTGCGGGCATAGGCCTTGCCTCTGCTCTCTCGTTCCAACATATCTTGTATATCTTTCCTAAAGTCTCTTGTAGTCTTAAGATCGAGCTTCACTTCATCCCCACCTATCTTCATGCTGTAAGCCTCCCATTTAAAAAAAAGCTCTTCTGGAGACACAGAGTAAATGCGGAGGATCGATTGAAGTTCTCCAAGAATCTCAGGTCGCAATCCTGAGGATGAAGTAGCGTAGCGTTCGAAGCGCTTGTTGAGCTCAATCTCGATATCGTCCATTGTCGTAGGTGTTGTAGGGATATAGAAGCTGTTCGCCTGATAGTCGCAGATGAAAGTTTTACGCGACTGCCAGGAAACGCGACTGCCAGGAAACGCGACGCGCTTCTAGTGTAAAGCGACCGGCAGATATTCGGGTAAACCTTGACAAGGACCAGGACCACGGAAACTGACATCTTAGCTAAGCTCGGAGTCCGATTGTAAATGTTTATCAGTACTAGACCAAGCGATTGAGAAGAGTTTTGCTAGTTTCTAGTTTTTTGAAATACAATTCTATCTATTTCATATATTTCGAATCATGTCTACGGAAGTTGCAGAACCTGCTCCAGCACCAGTCGACAACCGGGAGCAAATCCTCAATGAAAAATCTTCCGTGGCAGAGACTATAGCTCCAGAAAATACAATCGACTCAAAGACAGCAGGAGGAGAAGACGGTATTCCCGGGCTAGATGAATCTACTGGACCTGTTAAGAAACCTCTTCCCCGGTCTGCGCCGAACTGCAAGCCGGCTCCTCGAGCAGAGCTCACGGCAGAGCAGCAAACCAAATACAACGAACTCCTTTCCGCTGTTAGCTCCTGGACGGATATTCCAGACACATCCGCACGTAATGCCCCGACCTCTCCCATCATAGACCGGGAACGCCTCTGGCTCACCCGTGAATGCCTCCTCCGCTACCTTCGTGCCACTAAATGGAATACGCCTGCAGCTGTCAAACGTCTCCTTGAAACTGCAGTCTGGCGGCGGGAGTATGGCGTTTACGGCTTGACAGCCGACTACATAGCACCAGAAAACGGAACGGGCAAACAAGTAATCTTTGGTTTCGATAACGAAGGACGTCCCTGTCTATATCTCAATCCAAACAAGCAAAATACGAAGCAAAGCGAGCGCCAAGTCCAGCATTTAGTGTTCATGCTAGAGCGGGTGATTGACCTCATGGCACCAGGTCAGGAGACCTTGGCGTTGTTAATCAACTTCAAAGATAGCAACGCTTCAAGTAATCCAAGTGTGGGAACTGGAAAGCAAGTTCTGAATATTTTGCAGAATCATTATCCAGAAAGGCTAGGGAGGGCGCTCATATCGCACCGTAAGTTTACAAGTCTTTATCCGCCTCTATCACGGTCTCTTTGAATTTCGTCGATTCTCAGCTGCAGCCGGACTCTTAGATCAATTTGTTTTCAACCCTTTGCTAACTCCGTCCGCAGTCCCTTGGTATGTAACTACTTTCTTCAAACTCATCTCGCCTTTTATCGACCCTATTACAAAGTCCAAAATGAAGTTCAACGAACCCCTTACCGACCACGTTCCCGCGTCCCAACTCCTCAAGACCTCTGGTGGCGGTATCGACTTTATTTACGATCACGATGTCTACTGGCCGGCTCTTAACGCCCTCTGCGAACAAAGGCAGAAAGAGTACCGCGAACGATGGGAAAGAGCGGGCAAGAAAATCGGAGAGAGCGAAATCTACTTAAAGGGAGGTGATGAGGGCAGTGTTGAGACTAGTGGGAATGATGGAGATGCAACAGTTCAGAAGTAGACGAGGAGAGGAGAAGGGAAGGTTTTCCGGCATTCGGTTGAGGAGCATCGGCGTTGGGATTATGTTCAAAGAGTCTGTCTTAGAGCACAACGTTAAATTCATAGTATCATTGTAATACCAAACGCTTCAACGCTAACAGCGTCATCCCATTGGGATATTTTATTTAGAAAACAATCCATTAAATCTAACGCTCAATCCGAAGCTCCTAAGCCTCTCTTACAAAAACCAAGGGATGAATATGCTCATGTGTATATGGGTACTAAATATCTCGTATTTACATTTCAGCTTACTTATACTAAACACTCTCCCAACCTTGAGATGAATCTACGAGCTAGGTGCATGTTTATCAACAACCTAAGTAACCTCATGCAGTTGACACAGATCGGGTTTGTGTTTTGCCATTCAGTCACTTTCAGGACTGCAACACATCTGCACAGGACTGTGGCTCACGAACTCACACAATTACGTTAGGTTTCTTTGCCTTTGAGCTTGAGAGGAATATGATACACAGTATTTGCACGAGCGCGATATCGGAGTTCCTCTCAATAATTAAATGGCATCCCGTATTTCTCATTGGAGAGCTGAAAAGGGATGCAGGCACGCAGAGTGCACAAAATCGAATGCTCAAAGTAATACCTCAATTCAGATAGTTTAGGAGTCTAGTGATTAAAGGAAGAGTACAGCGTGAAAACCTGCCTTAAGGATTTCTAGTTTAGATCCCGATCTTGGCGTCGCTAAAGCTTAAGCTCTCTATCAAGACCTCATCATACTGCATCAACCTTCATAAACCGTGCCGTCGATACTACCACGCGGTGCCCTTTCTCCCGACATACCACCTATAACCCTACCGGTTGAGTAGGTCGTGTCATATTGTCTTCCTACAAACCATTTTTCACTCGTTACCTATCATCGCGGTTGGAGCCTTCTTAGCATAGCTCACGAGGACAAACAGCTTAGGTATAATCAACCGTGCCGACCCTCGCCCTTGTTTAGAACAATAAACGTTGGAGTCATGTCTTCTAGGAAGAAAGTTCTTCTAAAGGTACGCTACCCGATCTCTAAGACGAATGCGTTGCTCTGGCCTAACAACCTACTCAAGGTTATCATATTGGGTGACAGCGGGGTAGGGAAGACGAGCCTAATGAATCAATATGTACGCAATCGCCATTCTTCGCAACTTCCTACGGAATCCGAAATCGTCTAGACTCCAACTAGATTATAAAAGCTTATCCAGTTACACACAGGTCAACAAAAAATTTAGCGCAAGCTACAAGGCAACTATAGGCGCGGATTTTTTGACAAAAGAAGTCTTGGTAGATGACAGGCTGGTGACAATGCAGGTGGGTATAGATATGTTACAAGTGGAATAAATTGCTAAGATTTACCAGCTTTGGGATACCGCAGGACAAGAGCGCTTCCAGTCATTAGGTGTCGCATTCTATCGAGGTGCTGATTGCTGCGTGTTGGTCTACGATGTGAATAATTCTAAGAGTTTCGACACTCTCGATAGCTGGCGGGATGAATTCTTAGTCCAAGCTAGCCCAATGGACCCGGAGAGCTTTCCATTCGTACGTAGGGTTTATTTGGGTGTACCTGAGTGCCTAGTTTACTCATGAATTTTAGGTCGTCATCGGAAATAAGATTGACGTGGAGGAGAGTAAGCGCATGGTATGAAATATCCTACCAACGTACGGATGTTCCTGGCTCATCAATGTAACAGATATCTTCGAAGCGGGCTATGACATTCTGCCAGTCGAAAGGCGGGATCCCGTATTTTGAGACCAGTGCAAAAGAAGCGATAAACGTCGAAGGAGCATTTGAGGGTAAGAGCGGGAATCGTCGAATATATCATTAACATCTAATCAATTTTAGTAATTGCACGGCAAGCGTTAGCCCAGGAAGAAGCGGGTGATTTCAATTCGGACTTCCCAGAAACCATTCCCATCGATTTGAAGAGTGATCAAGAAGGTTGCGCTTGTTAATTCGGCTAGGATACCCGCAATTTTTTGCTATAGCATTGCAGTTCCTTTCATGAAGATGGATGGTACATATCAGTGCCTGCTAACATGGATCTGGAGTTTGGAGGTTTAAGGTTTCCGATTGCTGTTTTGCTCTCATTGTCTTTCCCCAGCGCCTAAATCATTTACTTTTCATGCTTCTCTTATGTTGGAGACTTCGATGGCAATGTAGATAAGGCCTACAATTTAAGTACACGAGATATCAAGAATCTTCTGAGAATGCGCGCTATAAAGGATATTCCGAGCAGGTGTTCTCTGCCTTGGCGGTGCTTCGAGCCCCACCACAACTGAGAGACCCCCAGTAGACCGTTGGTACCTACATGCGGGAATACTGCTCCTTATCACCAACGAAATCTCCCGAGAGCTTACGGACGCGGCTTTGGTGGCAATGGAGCATCAAAATAAACCAAAAATACTACAAGATGGGAGCTCTTTAGCTTCTCTATCTATAGTATTAAATATCGACGTCGTGGCTATATTATATAAAATATTAGATATAGGCAGTCGGTCGCATTTTGTCCAAAACTCGTCGACTAGTTTTAGTCTAGTTTATCGCAACTTTTGTCGCAATCTTGCCTCACTACTATACCCTATATACTTCTCTACGTCTAATTGTCTCTAAAATACTATAAGCTAAAAGCCCTTTATCTTCTCCGTCGCTTCTACGTTATCCCTTGACACGTTGATTTACGTCCTCAGCTATCGATAAGGGCTTAGCCAATCAGAGGCTCCGAATTGGCTGCCCGTGCCAGAGACTACACCCAGCTGAAGCAATTCAATATCATTTAAAAATGTATGCGGCATTGTGCGGTATCGCATTGTTGAAAATAACTAGTTATTTACAATTTCTATAAGGTATTACGTACACCTGGGCACGTTGTTCCTAGGCTTGGCGCCCAGACGAGGACGCCAACGTGTCAAGGGATAGCGATATCGTAGCTCTATTCTATTCGTGCAGGGATAAGAAGTTAGATATAGGTAGTCGGTAGGTTTTAGTTCAAAATCTATAAAGATGCGGTTTAAAATCTAACTTACGTTCTATAATAATATATCTCGCCCCTTAGTATTCTAGATATAGGGCTACGTCTATAGAGTAAGTGGTCCGTGCGAAACACACGAATCTGATAATCTAATTGGCTAATTCTTATCGATAATGAATTGACGAATTTCAGCGGGTTAAGGGATAATAATATATATTTATAAAGATATAGTTGCCTAAAGAATTTAATACATTAATAAAATATATAATAACTCTCGTGGTCAGGACGTCGCTCGTAGAAATATACAAAATTCGATTTTTAAAACATTCATTTTGTGTCACGCGGGGATGCAGGTGTATGGTGTGTGAGGACTCTATAAAGTGGAGCAGTCACGAAGGATGAGAATATATACAACAAGCAAAGCTATCACGTGATCCTAGGAAGCTCCTGTGGATGCCCTAACCCCCCCTACCAACAGTTTGCACCAAAACGAGGCCCATAAGCTGGGCTTACAGCTCGGCGTGGTCAGGGAAAAACTCGGCGTGGTCAGAAAGTTTAACGTGGTCAGAGCTTACAAAACAGCTTCGTGACTATGATCAACTTCAGACTACGCCCAGCCTACGCATGTGCGATGCATATGCAATTTAAATAAAATAGAAATGCAAAGCTGTTGATCCTTAAATGATAAATATCTTGGTTTATGGGTGGCGCATATATATAGCATATACGCCGGTAGAGCTATTTGAAGCGATAAAAATTAGTCATTAAAACATGGCTCATGCACACGCGTAGCATATCTATAATAATAGTCGCACCATGACTTCTTCTCTATAATATTACAGCGTATGCCACGAGTATGTACAGCACAGCATTAGTATAGGTTTTGTATATGCTAATAGAAAGACTAGGGCGAATTCCTAATACCAAATTTTACTATTATATACGCCACGCATACGCCCACTATAAGCAATTTAACAATCGCAGACTTTAATAACCTGTAGGTGGCCTCTACCACTAACCCCTCCGCGTTTAGCTATTACTATGGTAAGCATATGCTCCGTATATGCTTATACTATACTTATAAAGCCTTATAGGCCCCATTCTAAATTCTAATCCCAATTGGGTAACTCCTGGTTAGCTATAGGATTACATATACATAGTATATACTTATAATAACCATAGCACGCACTACAGTAGCTGCCACTAGAGCAAGACATAAGTGTATATAGGCCGTATATCCAGTGTATATGCTAACTAGATATAGCCCTAGCTATTACAGTTTAAGACAACGCGAGTATATAGTGCACTAGCTCTATGCACTGTATATACTAAGCGTATACCAGATCCACCTAATCCTATATTAATACTCTCGTCTATTAACAGTATGGTGTATGTTACTTATCCATACTATATACTTAGCATATGCTGATATAAAACATAGGTATAATATCACCGTTAATAGCATATAGATATGCGGCCGTGTCTTTACCGCCTAGCCAAGTATACGTTGTGTATATGCGCAGCATCTGTACACTAACTAATGTAGCTATAGTATCGCCGATATGTCCGTAATAAGCATAGCGGTGCCTATATGTACTACTTTATTATATAACTCTGGCATATACTTACTATATATAGTAACCAACCCGACCACCAACAACACGCCAATTAGAGAGTTAATTATAGGGGAGAAGTATATACTACGTATATATAGCGTATATACAAGGCTAATGCAGCATAGTTTATTAAAGCTCTTTATTCTCTCTAGTGCCTAGCGGGATGCCAGATATCTATATAAGCCCAGGTATGCCTATACCTATGCGCCGCATATGCATCGCTAATAGTGTATATAGCCGTGGCCCTTTGGGGTCTAGGATTTTAGAGTACGCAGATACCTGTATACTCTTTATATATATTAAATCTATGCTGTGTATATATATCACACAAGCTAATTATATATAGTGCTATAGACTAAGCGTTTGCCGCCTACTTTAGCCAGTAATTCTATTAAGAGGTAAAACTACTAATACTGCTCCTGTATATGTATAGCATATACCATATATATCTATATCTATATCTATATCTATATACTTATCCCCTTAAGTTTAATTCCCAGCTAAAGGGCTCTTATAGGCCTAAGGCTAGTATATGCAAAGCATAAGCTTAACTTTTATTTAGGCTACTACCTAATTCCAAAACTAATGCTTAACTTTATATTTAGGAGACTAGCAAAGTCCAACTTTATATAGGCCCTATATATGCATTACTTACCCTACTACTTGGTTATATTGCTAGCTCTTACGCGTATATACTACGTATATATAAACCCCTAATACCTTCTACTAATAATAGGTTAATACGCGCTTATACTAGGCGTATACTAACATAAGAAAAACAGTGTATTGGCCCTACTACTCCCTCCACCGGTTTAAAACATAGGGTTAGTATTTAATATGTATATATTTAGCATACGCTAACTATATATATAGCGCGGCCTAACCCCCCTAAGTAACCGTAAAGAGTCCCTATCACCGTCTACCTGCTAACATAGGGGTAGATTTTACATTATATATATCCTACATATACTCTACTAATATTTAGCAATAGGAGGCAAAACAACAACGGGTGTGCCTAGCCGTTATAGTAGTAGCGAAAGCTCTGGTAAGTTAGTTCCCACCATTACGTATATTATACTTATGCTTTATATAAGCTATAGGAGGGGCCTGCCGCTCGTCCTATATCTCCTATACTGAACTTTAAGTCCTAGTATATGCTGGGCCTGCACACTATATGTGCAGTGTACAGTATGTATAGTCAGAGTTTTAGTAGAGTTTGCTTAGCGGGTAGGCTAGGCATATGCCTAATATAGGGTATAGGGTAATAGGCACACAAATTAATTCTTTATTTATAATAATAAAATTCTATATAATATTTACTCTGTATATACCGTGTATATGCATCCTATACACTAACACTATACTCCTTTGCCCATTTCTTAAGTTCTGCTAGTTCCTTTGCTTTATTATATACGTCTTTAGCCTACTTTAATTTGCTAATTTGTCGCTTTATATTTTCTATATATAGTGTATATGCCTCCTTTTCTAGCTCCTCTGTAGATAGGTAAAACCTATGCCTCTTACCCGTAGTCTGGGGTGTTTAACTTTAAGATAGTAGTGGTAGCATCTGCGCTGCATATATAGTGGATATGCGCGACGTATTCAATACTAATATAATATTATTATCTACTATACTCATCTGTGACATAATCTGCCCACTAAATATAGTAGGCTTAGGGGTATTAAATGGGTTCTAAGGATTCTAGGGAAGATTTAGCCTAGAATTTCTAGCTTACCACTTAGCTGCTTTCTACTATCTCTAGGCTCCTTAAGCTTAGCATATACTTTGTATTTGCAGTATATATACATACATTATTTCTATAGCTGTACTGCTATCCGTTTTAAGTTGCTATAATTTCTCTATATATTATCTATTCCTGTCTCTTTATATAGCTCTTATAGATCGAATATTTCTTATATATGGAGTTTAAGCCTATACTTAAATATTAGAGCATGCGGTGCATATGTAAAGCGTATATATATATTATAATACTGCAGTAAGCACGCATAATTTTTGACCGGTAAAGTTATTGTCCTAAAAGTAACTACTTTTACTAATTCTAGTATGCTTCTGTATATATGTCTACCATTTATAAGGGACCTTTAACTTTTCCTTTATAAGCCCGGCTAGTATCCACGCTTTTTTCTTATTATTTATCTAAGATATAAGCTCTAGATATAGCATGTATATGCTTTATATATGCGCAATCAGTTTCTGCTTTGTCTCCGCTTCCTATATCTGCTCTATAATATATCTTGCTTTATGAGTTGAAAAGCGCTTTACAAAGTTTTGTTTAATATATACTAGGCAGAATATAAGTATATACTAAAGGTGTTTATCCCATTTACAGGATGGGTTAATTATATATAAGTAATCTCCAAAACCTATATATTATAAGCATATGCTAAGCGTATATAAAGTGTATATAAGTATACTTACTACCAGCTTGCTTTTTATATATATTAACTATAACTATGCAAAGTCCGGTTCCATGAATATATACAAATTATATAGATGATTGGGCAGTATTACCTAGAACTTTAAATACTAGCTAAAACATCTTTATATACGCAGTGTTACGGACGCTTTAAGTACGATGTTACGACTACTTGGGGAAGAGTCGTAGGAAGCTAGTTGGTTAATATAGGCACAGTCTAGGATGGATCCGGTGGAACCATGTAACGAGGAATGGTAAGCGAGTCACATAATGTTATATGTAGTATATAAAGTGTACGCAGTATACGCCTGCGTATAATACGTATAACACGTACCTTACGTATAAGAGAGGATTTCTTAGGAGTATGGTTGTGTATTTAAAGGACCTTAGTCCCTACCGTAGATAGTTCTCTCCTTGTAGTAAATCTTAGAATATAATTAGAGTTAATCTATTAGGCAACTACTCCACTAGTTATTATTACGTTGTTAATTTGTTCTTACCTATATACCTAGCCTAATAATAGGACCCACTATAGTTCCTACTATAAGGTTCCATTACACATTCACTACTAAGGTTACGGTATTAAATAAGATTAAATAATATGCCACCCAAAGCACTAGTTATAATGGCGTCGACGGCAGCCACAACCTTAGGACTAGTAGATACCAGTATAGCAGATACAGATTCTTAAGTAGTTACGCGAGGTTAGTTATAGGAAATGGTTAATCACTTATAAGACAATAATAGGATACTTAAAGAACGCATTAATAGAATTAGAGTAGCGAAAATCAAGCTACCTTTAATTAAACGGTTCTTAGGAGAGAAGTTAAAGCTTAAGGGATTTCTTACGCAGATGCACTTTAAGGTAATATAGAAAGGAGCGAAGTTAGCAATATTATTAGATTAAGTAGCCTATATAGAATTGTTTCTAACAGGGAGGGTACTTAAGTAGTTTAAACTATATCTTATAGAGATATAGGCTAATGGCATAACAACTACTAACTAGGACGTACGGTATATATTTACTAGTTAGAATAGGTTTGCGGAATAACTAACGTAGATATTTAGAGACCTAGAGGCTATAACTATAGCGGAACAAAAGCTTTAGAACTTAGTACAACATACTTTAGTAATTAAGTATATAACACAGTTTCAAACACTAGCTATATAGGTTAAGTGAAATAATAGGGCGCTTATAGCATAGTACAAACAGGGACTTAAGGTTAAAGTCTAGGACGTAATTATCCTAATAAAAGATACGGATACTTTAAGAGAGTTAATAAACTAGTTAATAAAGATTAATAATAGGATCTATTAAAGGGAACAAGCTAAGAGAGGGCAAGATAGAGTTCTATAGTTATATAAGGCGTAGAGTATGCAACGATAGATATAGAGTTAAAAACTATAGAATAGCGCAGAGCTAATAGACCTAAGCGGTACTAAAAAAACCTAAAGGTAGGAAAAGAAACTATAGAAACCTAGAGGTTAAGGATCTAGTAATTAAAGGACCTAAGAGTAGAGGCTAAACTAGGGATCTTAGCAGTAGAAGACATTTAGGCGGACTCTACAGCAAGAAAAATAGTTTAAAGATAGGGCTTATATAAATTGCGGAAAATAAGGTTATTTTGCTAGAGACTATAGAGGTAGTTAGAGTAACTACGCGGTAAAGGGAACTAGGCTAGCAGACAGCACATATATATAAAGGGATAACGGTACACTGTAAGAAATAAAAGAATGTTTAATTAACAGTTTTGCGTATTATTACAATAACGTATGCTGAATTTATAAGGACGCTAAGTATGGCGCAAGCTATTAGCTATAGGAGCTATTATTATCTAAGTTTAGAGAAACCAACGAACTAGCTTGTAGATTGGACATTAAAGATAATAAGTTTAATATAGGCGAAGCATTTACCAATAATAAGGTAATAAAGGCAGCCTACTAGGAGCATACAGACCTTAAAGAAGTTAAAATAGAAGTAGAGACTAAGACTATTATAGAACAGGGTTTAGTAATGGATATTATAACACTATTAGATACAATTTCCATCGCTTTATAAAACAATAGGAGTAATATTTAAAAGAAACTAAGCAAGTAGACAACTACTAGTGCTAGCTTATTACTTAATAAAGGCAAAAGGCTATAGGCTTAAGATTCTTAAGAAGAGATATAAGAAGCTTAAAATTCTTAAAATAAGATAAGACATACCTAAGGACCTATAACGGACGAAAACCAATAGGAAAGAGTAGTGACTTAGTTTAGTAATAAACAAATAAGTATAGGACGTAAGTTTAAGAACTACAAGTTTAGGGAACAAATAAGAACGTTAGCAATCCTAGGTAAATGTAGTATTTAGCCTAAAGATTAAACAGTTAATACCAGAATTAAAAAGCAAAACAACTATAAAGATTTAGCTGCAAGATACAGAAAATAAGAAACTATAGATAAGTTTAGAATAAGAATTATTATATAGTAAGAGCAAAAGCTAAATAAGAGGTCAGCTATGCCAGGTTATATAAGGGATAGAGCACCTATATAAAGAGTTACTAATAGGCCAAGTGTAGGGACACCTAGGGTAAAATAGTTGGATAAACTAGAATAAGAAGAGGATCTAGATATCCTAACTAGGTTTAAAGAAAGATATACTAAAAGATATTATAATATAGCAATAACAAGGTACTTTCTAACAGATAAACTATATACACTAAACCAGTTGTACGGAAAGTGGTATAGGCAACAATACAACAATAAATAGGAAAACTTTTATATATAGCTAAACAAAAAAGTTGTCTAAGACTAACCCATTATAGAAAAACACATAAGTCACATTAAAGGAGTGTTAATTATAATGTTAAGGAACCTAGAAGAAGGATCTAGGGACTAGAGAAGCAAATAATAAATCTTAGTACTTATAGCAGAGATACTAGTAGTTAGGTTAACTAGGTATAGGTTTAAACTTAAGGATAAAGATAAACTAAGAGTTAACCTAAAACATGCAGCGTATTATACACTATTATAGATAGCTTATATAGATAACACGTGTAATATATATAGAGCACTAAAAGATAAGAACTAGAAGTACCTAGTAAGGATATATTAGGCACCAGAGGAAAAGCAGTTTAGAAATACTAAGTATATACATAGATGGCACCTAGTAGAAGTATAAGGTTAAGGGGACTTAATACTTTAACTAGGAAGATTCCTTATAGAAAAATGCCTAGATGGATAATAGTAGTAGAAGTGCCTAGAGAACACTTGTCTATAGTATATAAAGGAAAAGAAATAAACTAAGTATTAGCCTAAATTGGACTAAGTATAAACAGGATCTAGCAGCTAATAGTTAGGAAAAGGAGAGGCATATAGGACTAGAGGGAACTAGTATTAGAGCCTTAGACCCTTAAAGGAATTTAAGGTTAACACCTAAATTTATAAGTTAAATGGCAAGATTAATAGTTTAAAGCATTGGTAGATAGTAAAGCAATAAGAAACTACGTATTACTAAAGGCAGTAGAAAGGATGGGGTTACTATACAGATAGAAAGAACACCTATATCTACTTATAATAATTTTAGGAGATCAGATAGCCTATAGAGAAGGTATTATTAATCTTAAAATAGGACCTATTTAGTTAACTATTAAAGGAAGACCAGTTAGAATGTCTTTTAATATCCTACCATTAGGACAGAATAAGGCGATATTAGGAATACCTTAGTTATAGGAGTATAATCCAAAGATCAATTGGGTTATAGGTTAGGTTAATATTAAGGATACTTAATAGCACAAAGTATGATAGTAAACTAAGTTGGTATAGTACTAAGTCAGAGCGATATATAAAGAGACTAAGTAAGGCTTAAGTTATATACCAAAGAAATACCACAAGTATAGTAAAAAGTTATAGTCACTAGAAAGTGAAAAGCTGTTAGAGCATACAGTATAGGACTATAAGATAGAATTAGAAGAGGGAATAAGTCTAAAGTTCTTTCTAATCTATAAGCTTACTAAAACGGAGTTAGTAGCGCTTAAGGAGTTTATCCAGGAAAGCTTACGCAAGGGATATATTAGACCATTATAGTTATTAGTAGGGTATCTAGTACTATTCATCCTAAAGAAAAACGGAAAACTTAGGATGTGTATAGACTATAGATAGTTAAATAGTATTACTAGGAAGGATAGGTATCCTTTACCCTTAATTAGCAAAATCTAAGACAGGATAGGCAATGTAAAGATCTTTATAAAGATAGATCTAAGATAGGTGTACTATTAGATTAGGATTAAAAAAGGCGACAAATAGAAGGCAGCCTTTAGGTTAAAGAAAGGACTATATAAACTATTAGTTATACAATTTGGGCTTATAAACACACTAGCAATATTCTAGAAGCAAATTAATAGTGTATTAGGAGAACACCTAGATAAGTTTATTATGGCATACCTTAACAACATTATTATCTACTTAGAGAATAAGGAAGAACATAAAGAACACGTTAAATAGGTCTTAAAGAGACTATAGAAAGAATAGATGCTAGTAGTAATTAAGAAATGCAAGTTCTTTACAAGAAAAACTAATTTTATAGGATTTATTATTAAACTAGGAAAGATTAGTATGGACCTAAAGAAAGTTAAAGCTATAGTAAGTTGGCAAGAGCCAGAGAATATTATGTAGTTAAAATTGTTTCTAGGGTTTTATAACTACTATAGGAGGTTTATAGCATAATAGTTAAAAAGCATTAAGCCGTTTATAAGGCTAACAAAGAAAGAGAAACTGTAGGTTTAGGGTAGTAAATAAAAGGAGCTGTTCTAGAAACTTAAAGAGTTGTTTACCTAAGAACCAATCCTTAAGATCTATTAACTAAAGTTAGAAACGGTTGTTAAGATAAACAAATTAGACTGTGCACTAGGAGTATATTTGCTATAGAAGCACCAGGACGTATGGTATCTAGTAGCGTACTATAGTCAGAAAATAACACTACTAGAGTTAAACTATAACATCTATAATAAGGAGTTATTAGGTATAGTTACAGTACTTAAGAAATAGAGAGCATTCTTATAAGGCATAGAGAAACTATTTATAGTTAAAACAGACTATAAGAACCTTATAGGATTCCTAACAATAAAGAAACTCAATTAAAAATAGGTTAGATAGGCGGAAATACTTATAGAATACTATTTTGAAATTTAGTATACCAAGGGTACAGATAATACACAAGTAGACGCTCTAAGTAGAAAGGCTAAACTATAAAGTAATAAAAAGCTATTAGGAGCTTTGTTACAAAAGAATTAAGACGGATTAATTAGGTATAATTATCCAAAGATTATAGCAACTAAGGAAAGTCAGATCTATAAATTACTAGAGAGTAATTAGATATAAAAGATCTAAGAGGCATAGGTAGAGAATCTAAACTCAGAGCAATATAAAAATAGAGAAGTAACATATATACCTAAGTCTATTATAGAAGAATTTGTTAAGGAATTCCATAAGGGAATAATATAAGGATACAACAGAGCTATAGGCTTAGTGTTAAGACTTTAGGAGGAGTATATTATTTAAGGAATCTAGGGGCTAGTAAGGCAAGTTATAAAAGAGTATTTAGATTACTAAAGGAATAAACTAACAAGATATAAGCTGTATAGAGGGCTATAACCTATTAAGATACCAGGAAGACCATAGGAAGTTATATTATAGGACTTTATTATTAAGTTACTAAAGTTAAGAGATCCTATTACAGGACAAGATTATAACGCGATTTTAGTAATAGTAGATAAGCTAATAAAGTGGGGATACTTTATAGCATGCACTAAAGAGATATCAGCAGAAGATGTCGCTAGAATCTATATAAAGGAAGTATTTATAAGACACAGAGCACTAAACAAGATTATATTAGATAGAGATCCAAGATTTATAGCAGTATTTTAGGAAGTGTTTTTAGCAGAATAAGGAGTTTACACAGTAACCTTTATAGCGTATTATCCGTAGACAGATGGACAAATAGAAAGACTAAACTAGACACTAGAACAGTATCTAAGGCATTATATTAATTACGCATAAAACAATTAGGTATCGTTATTACCAGTTATACAGTTTATATATAATATAATACCATAAGAAGGAATAGGGATATTACTATTTAAGGTAAATTACGGATATAAACTAAGAACATCGTTATCGCCACATTAAGTAAAAAAGACGAGTAGCACAGCTAAATAAAGAATGAAGATATTAATAAACCTTTATGCAGACCTTATAGAAACAGCTAAACTAGTATAAGAACGAATAAAAAGGTACTATAATGCTAAGAGATCTAAGGGACCAGATCTTAAGGAGGGAGATAAAGTATAGCTACTATATAAAAATTTTAAAAGTTGACAACTAAGCAAGAAGTTAGATTATGTTAGACTAGGACCTTTTAAAATTGTATAAAGAATTTTATTAATTACATATAAGTTGAACCTACTAGCTAAAATAAAGATCTACCCTATATAATATATCGCGATGCTAGAACCAGCATACAGAGATATTAAGCTATTAGTTTATAAGGCAGACATATATAGAGAATAAGAAGAAGACAAATAGCAAGTTTTAAAGATTATTAGTTATAAGGACGTAGATAATAAAACGTAGTATAAAGTAAAGTAAATAGGCTATAATAAGACTACCTAGGAGCTACTAAGCAACCTAGAGAACGCTATAGGAAAGGTAAAGAAGTATTAAAAGAAAGCAGGTTAGGGAGTGCTAAAAAAGGATTGCTAAGGAATAAGTTACCTAAGGGGGACCTAAGAGGAGCAATTACTGAGCTACTTAGAGTTATTTCCCTTATAGGAGGAGAGCTAGTCCTTTTATTACCTAGCTTATTAAGACCCTATTAAACAAGTTTCTACTCCTTAGAATAAACCTTCTTATAAACCTTCTTAAGACGGGTTAACCGAGCAAACGCAACCTACTAAGACTTAAAGAAATAACGTTAAGCCTTAAGGGCCCAAGCGGTCTCTTTAGCAGAACGGTGGAGTTTAGCGCATACGGCGGCCAACTCGGACTTAAGCTTTGCAGCGGTAGATTAAATACAAGACCCTATAATAAGTTACTTAGGGAACTTAAAGACTGTTAAGAGTTATAGGACGCGTATACTTAGCGTTAGAGACAGAGCGAACATTATAAGATAATTAAATGTTTGCTTTAGTGCACTCTAAGTAAGATAAGGGTTATTAAGACGAGGGACTTACTATCGCAATATATACTAACCCCGCTTTCGCACAACGAGAATATAGAGACGACATTATCTCACTAAGCGATAGTATAGCAGCCATAGTGTGAGCATAACGTTGCGCTTATAAAGAAGAAGAAGCTTTAGGTATAATAAGTAAGGATATTAACCAGACTAATTAAACAGATATTACACCTCTAGTAGACAACTTGGAGATATTGGGAATCTTTAAGAACAAAGATAAAGAGAAGGGAGATAGTGTTATAGACGCTTTAAGTATAATATTACAACTACTTAGGGAAGAGTCATAGAAAGCTAGTTAGTTAATACAGGCACGGTCTAGGATGGATCCAGTAGAACTATATAATAAGGAATAGTAAGCAAGTTACATAATGTTATACATAGTGTATAAAGTGTACGCAGTGTACGCCTGCGTATAATACGTATAACACGTACCTTACGTATAAAAGAGGATTTCTTAGGAGTATGGTAATATATTTAAAGGACCTCAGTCTCTACCGTAGATAGTTCTCTCCTTGTAGTGAATCTTAGAATACAATTGGAGTTAATCTATTAGGCAACCACTCCACTAGTTGTTATTATGTTGTTGATTTGTTCTTACCTACATACCTAGCCCAATAATAGGACCCACCGTAGTTCCTACTACAAGGTTCTGTTATACGCAGTATGTGTTTCTAGGTTAAGAAAGGCATATACCTACACCTTGATTCCTATTATTTGTATTAGCCTACGCATAGTATATACGTAGTATAGGGTATATATACGCTTGGAATTCTCGTCCTATCCTATAATTAAAAATAGGTTCGTTTTACCTTAAACTATCTTAAATAATAGGTCCATTTTAATATATATTACGCGTTGGAATGCCTTAGCTTACGTGTACGTATAGTATATAATAAGGAAATGCTTATTATTAAAGTTATAAATTGCCTAAATCCATTGTTTGGTGTTCTCTTTATGTTAATTAATAGAGAACTCGCGTAGTATACCTGCTACGCTTAGGCTCTGTATATACTAAGTATATGTTTAATCTATACTTACCTGCATACGCTGTCCCCTCTGGGAATTGTAGCATCCTTTCCTTTTGAATTAAGGCAGTAATTCGATTCTTAATATTAAGGCTACTATGTACTGCATGTAGTGTCTGCGTCCTATACTTTCTATATAAAGAATAGTACTGCGGCGACAGGATAAATCGACCTATACTATAGTAAGTACTTTTATTTGTATATACTATGCATATACGGAGTATATATGTAGTAAGGCTTAGGACTTCTACCTGCCTGATTGCTTTAACTATATTATTAGCAAGGTCAATTGGTAGCTTTATTAGGTAAGATGGATAATATGCGTAAGAATTCCGCGTAATAAGGCAAATATAAGGATACCGTGCCATATTAACAGGGATATAGCAATCCAGTCGTGTATTGCATGTTCGGCCTACTACCCTACCTTAGCCTTGTGGGTGATTAAATCCTATATAGGCTTAGTATATGCATGATGTATGTTAATATATATATAACCTACCATAATATTTTCGCTTTGATGTTGAATGTCTAATATATATATATTCTCGTTTAAGTTCCTAAACTTCATGTTTAATAAGTAGATAAAGGTATCGAATATCTACCCTAGTAGTCGTCAATAATAAAGGCTAGGCAGTATGCCATGGTTTAGTATCACTGCTGCTAGAACAGCCGATGAACTCTATCTGTATATAGTAAGCATATATTGCGTATACGCTGGCCATATACGTACTCCATGCCGAAAAAATATCGTTAGTCTGCTTTTACTATATACACGTTTTTATATACTAGGGTGGATACACTGCCGCCATAATTATAGAATACCGTAGTAGTAGCTGTATATTATAAGTATATACCTAACGTATATAGACAATGCTTACTTCTCTATACTTTGCTTAAGCTTTTTATCAATCCCTGCCGCCTGGTATAGATGACTACTACGCTTTTAAAGGTCGTTAATTGATTTAAGCTTAACCCTATTATATATAGGGTATATGCGCAGGATATCCTTATAGGCGTGCTCGTAGTGTCTAATACCACTATATTTAAACGCCTGATGAAATGCTTTTCTATTTTCCTGATTATTGTTTTCTCTGAGGAGTTATAATTGTGTAATCTTAGGGTTACCAGTTTTATAGAATGAAAATTAAATCTACTAGAGGTATAAATACAGCATATACCTAGTATATGCATTGCTTACCTTTAATATATACTGCTTAATAACCTTACGTACTATTTCTTTATCTGCATCTATAGATAGTAGAGGTATTGCTTTATAGATAAAGTATATAATTCCTTTTTTTCTAGTTACTGGATATTCTGGCATTATAATATAGTCTATTACCTCTTAGATAATAACTTAATGCTTACTATTAGAGCTAATAAGTGCTCTATAGTCTTAGAGTATGCTCTAAATATTCTAAGCATATATATAACCTATGTATAGGGTCGTATATGGTCTTACCTTAGAGAGACCTATATAAAATGGAAGCTACTATTATATACTATCTTAACCCTTGTCCTCCTTATCCTCCTTTTTATCCTTATTATTCTTATCCTCCTTATCTTTAAAACTCTCTCTACTAATTATATTATCTTAAGAACTGTTGTCTTTATATTTAATATTAGGTACGCTCTGGGGCACCTATATATACTTAGCATATGCGTAGTATATAGTTATTATACTAACTAGTATACCGTTTAGCTACCCTACTATACTCTTATTTGCTTTAGTATAGTTTTCACTTGTTATTAATATAGCGAGGCACGTATAAATACGCGTATATATATATATATATGTGTATATCTCTCTATCTATATATCCGTGTGTATGCGTAGCATATGCTCTAGATATTTTGGTTTATGTGTTCGCTTAAGTTAAATATAGCTACCGGTGCGCGTTCTGTATGGCTGGAAGTGTGGTACCGCCGACCTTTTTCCGGTGGCTCCATTGGTGACCACGCTCAGCTTCCCCCGACCCCTATTGGTGACCACGTTCAACTTTTCCGAGACCACGACCAGCTGTAACCCGCCCATAAGCTCTCAGACTCTCGAGGGTTAATAAGGAGCAGTATGCCCGCCCGTGCGCACGCACCAACGGCCCTCCGAGGGTCTGATTTATGAGATAACGCGTAGTGCACGTACCAACGGTCCCCGGGGGTCTGATTTATCAGATAACCCGTCTGACAAAGTCACAATTCCATAACACTCACAACAGTCACCAGGATCGTCACTTCCGCCGCCATGCTCGCGAGAGCATCTTTATTCTTTATTCGCTCTCTAATGCCCTAAGTCCTTTCCCCGTGTGACAACCGGTATCAACTCCTTCAGTCACGGAAGGATCTTTAAACCGCCTGAATACCTCTCCTATACCACACCGCGAGAATAGCATCGAGGCTATGTCTTCAAGAGATCCGGGCTCGCCAGTAATGTCCCCAGCAAGTATAGTGAGTCCTTGGTCAGAGAGCAAGAAATCGCAACATAGCAAATGGAGGCATACTATGGGAATTATTCTCTTACTAGCGACAGTAGTGCTATGGACAGCGTCAAATTTCCTTTCAAGCGTGAGTCGCCTGAATACTCTCTTCATGGCTGTGCCGAGGTTCTAGATAGACCGTAAAAGTGCTGGAGAGACTATCAACGACGTGAATTGTGCCGCAGATATCCTAACAGCGTTCTAGACTATTTTCGCAGACAATGAATACTCCAAACCGTACTTCGTCACTTATATAAATACTTCTTTCTTTACGATACCACTTATTCCCATGCTTTTGAAACATTTATACGACGATCGGTCGAAGTTAGACAATCTACGAGGCCTTTTACAGAGAATGGTGGGGAAATACAAACTACTTCGTGATCAGGAGGGGGAAGAGGATGATGATCTGCCAGAGCCGGATAATACTAGTCAACATTCCTCACGGAGCAGATCCCCCGCTACGCAGATGCTATTGGAAGATAATATGGGCAGTTCTCAGCGACTAAGTGTCAGCGCGAGTAGGGGTCACGACGGATTAACCCTGGTAGAGACGGCAAGGCTAAGCTTCGAGTTTTGCATATTATGGGTAAGTTCTCCTAATTGTAAATTATATGTTTTACTAACGAAAAACCCAGTTCCTAGTGAGTTAGGGCAGTCCTAACTTTTGATCAATCTCCTAAAGTGGAATACAGGCCAATTACTTTGCTGTCGCATGCCTTGAATATACCACAGTAGCTAGTTCAACAATCCTAGCGTCAACAAGTAGTAAGCAGCTCGAAAGGTCCCTAGTGTTCATGATCTGACGCAAACAAGGCATTTGGACTCTTCTCAGTGGTTCAGTAATCGGTGTAGAACGCTTTACGCTTAGAAAGCTCTTCGGTGTTCTTGCCTCTCTTGCTGGGATAGTCTTGATTTCTACCGTTGACATATCTGGCGAGAATGACGAGAACCGCGGATCATTTCCTCACAAGACTTCACGAGAGCTTGCCACGGGCGACTCGATGGCTTTTTTGAGTGCAATCTTGTACGGATTTTACGCCGTGTTAATGAAGAAAAGAATAGGAGACGAAAGCAAGGTTAACATGCCTTTGTTCTTCGGACTGGTAGGTTTGTTCAATGTGATTTTGTTGTGGCCGGGACTTGTTATTCTACATCTCACGGGCGCGGAAACATTTCAACTCCCACCAACAAAGCGGATTCTTATTATTGTTTTAGTAAGTCTAATCTCATACCTCCAATAATATCTGGTGCGGTATTTAGAGCTTTTGTTCACGAATCCGGAGCTTAGCCGTAAATGAAGGGGGAGCTAACCAAACTTTTACTTGGTTCCTGACAAACTAACCGCGACAGGTCAACGCCGCATTCTCTCTAATTTCAGACTTCTGCTGGGCCTATGCCATGCTTCTCACCTCCCCTCTTATTGTTACTGTGGGACTCAGCTTGACAATCCCACTCTCCCTTATCGGCCAGATGATCATCGATGCCCAGTACTCTAGCGCTGTGTACTGGGTCGGTGCGGTTATCATGCTTGTCTCCTTTATCTTCGTTAATCATGAAGAGAGCAAAGACGAGGATGGCCTAGTGCTAGCAAGTTTATGATAGCATTAGATCATGATCCTAGAATTTCTGGTATTTCGGCAAGCTTTACGTTTTAAATCAATGCGTCAATAAGATGTAAGCTACTGTGATGAGTACGCTTTTGACGCGAATTCTTGATGGTGGATTGATTGAGCGTTTGTAGGGCGTTCTGGAATATAGTGGGGACAAGATTTTGAGGGGGCCTTTAATTATGTCTAACTATCAGCTAGATCAAGGAGGGACTTTGGGGTTTAGTTAACTTTAGTTTTCCATTTTGGAATATAGTGTGCCGCGAATCCTTTGTGAAATTACGGGTAGCTTGGGCAAGATCTGTCCAAGCTTAACGGTTCGGATAGTGTCCGAACCAATTGATTTCCTGAGCAAAATTCATTCTAAATTTCCACTGCCTTATCCCCTTTTCGGTCATGTTTTCTCTCACAATGTTCATTATCCCTTCTTCGATTCTTATTCCAGTTCTTGACACGCGCTTGACCACGGCCCTCTAGCTCTAGTTCTTCATCTTCAACCAAGGCATTTTCAGCTTCCCATCCCTCAATTGTCATAAAGTCTTCTAGCGCACCCTTGACTTTCGGCCCCCAGACATTCTCACCTTTCTCTAAGTCCTCGTACTCAAACACATTTCTTCCTAGCTCGTAGTCTCCTTGACGGCATCGTATTAGGGAACTCATTAGTCCAAGAGAGTCGACTGCAAGGCCGAGGTCATGGCACAGACTCCGGACATAGAAACCGGATGTTACGGTCATGCGGAGACGGGCTGCAGGCGGCTTGGCTTGGGTTTGAAGGTGTAAGTCTGAGGATGCCGGGACGTTTCCTTCTATTGAGAGAGACTTTTCTGCTGAGGTAGTCCGTGGGTTTATTGGATCTTCCTGTAAGGCATTCGACTTTATCAAAGCTTCTTCAAGGGGTAATGCACCAGACATGACCGGCTCCGGTTCCGTCTTCGGCCTTTTTAACTCAGAAGCCGTTTCAGAAACACACTTATCCATACCCTCTGTCCCCTCTCTCCCCCTTTTTACCACCTTTCCCCACTTGGTGTTTCCATCCTTCACATTCTGTATGCCAATATCATTTTCTTCTCCTACTTCTTCCTCACATCCCACTTCCTCCTTAGGCCACTGGAAGTCATGGCAACCGCCCTCTATCCAGTCCACCATTTCCAATTCCTTAACCTCAACCTCCCTCGCCTTGATTTCTGGCATCTTCACACCCGCTCTAGCAAACTCATACGACCTCTTACCGCCAACCCTCAGCGCGCTAAAAACCGGGGGTTTCTGCATAATCTTGCCCCTAAATTTTTCCAATGCTTCCTCAACCTTTCCCCGCGTGATATGCGCATACTCAGCTCGTGAAACTACTTTGCCTACAGCATCGTAAGTGTCTGTGGCAGCGCCAAAGAGCACGACACATTCATATGTTTTCGTGCACTCAAGGAAGCGCTGCAGGCATTTTGTACCGCGGCCGACACCCACAACGAGCACACCGGTGGCTAGAGGGTCAAGTGTACCTCCATGTCCCAATTTCACTTGCAGTTGGTTAATCGTGCGACGTTTTGCACCGGCGCTTTTGAGGCGCGCACGCTCGGAACGTAACCATGGGGAAAATATTACAGAAGGATTGAAGTGGGTTTGCAGGTTATGGAGGACAGCGGCGGAGGTTAGGGTGGGAGGCTTATGGATCGCTATAGTATGTCAGTACTAACGTGAGATGGACATCAAGAAGCGCCGTTAGGAAATAAAGAATACCGAAGACGCCCTCAACAATCTTTTGTGGTTCTTTCCTTGTCATCATGATAGTACGAACCACGGTTAGTGGGGCAGACACCAGAGCTGTCATGGACGATCAAAGAAACTACCCGGAACAAGATGGGCCGGGTTTACCTCAAACGTGATTCCGTTGGTGCGGATTTTCTTATCTCGGTCCTAGACGATAATCTAATCATAAGCTGCTTACATAATGGGTTAATCAGCTTATATTATTATGGACTGGTACACTGTTCGGATTTTTGTTTATCCCTCGCGCTTATCTCATAAATCAGACCCGGTAACGTAGTCAATCACCTAGTTAGCCGAATCACCAAGTTAGCCACTCGAAAATCCCACCAAAAATTAAGAAAATTGCAACTCTATAACAACGCCTAAATAATAAATTCTAAAAGTATGTAATTAGACTTTTCTATATATTCTAAAACTACTACTTATATATTAAGTTAATTAAAACGGTTTTTCTTAAGATATTTAGTTTTAGAGAAGGAGCTCTTGCTGCACCTGGCCCAAAAAGACTAAAACCAACTAAAAGAACCCTGAAAAACACCTAGAGAATCCCCCTAAGATGCATGCATCGTAGGGGAAGCACACGTTAAATGACGGTGGTTTGTACTTGCGCGCGACCGCCAGAACCATGCCTAGCAATGGCCCTCCATAATAAAGATAGGCGAATACCACACCATAAAGCAGAAATACCTCTATTAAGAAGGTATCTGATAAAATATAAAGCCTATTAGACGCGTCTAGTATCTAGAATTGTGGGGGAGTTACTGTTAGCTATAACAATCTAATACAGCTAGTAGAATGGCTCCGCCAGTCTAGTAAACCTTAGGTGCCCCTTTAGCAAACCCTTAATTAAATCCTTTAACAGCTAAGCAAAATTAAAATTAAATAAAACCCCCTCTTACCGGCGAACTGTACCTAGGCTACTATAGCTGCGCTTCTATAGTATAGGGAACTTACCCCCTTTAAGACAATAACTGGGTATATAATTATAATATAACTAAATATAGAAAAAGTAGAAAGGCTTAGGGGATAATTAGAAATAGAAGTCCTTATAGAGATCCGTAAAAAGGTCTATAATGCTGTTGTAGTCTAACACCTTAGGAGTGGAGATATTAGAGTTACCCTAAAGGACTAATAGGCAAAGAAATAAGCTATAAGGGTAGAGGACAGGCTAAGAGAACGTATTGGCATAAAAGTACTCCGTAAGGATTACCTAGTTAAAGTCCTAGCGGTTTCTATAAGCCTTAGGGTAAAAAAGGGACGCTAGGTGGATAATATAGCAATTATATAGGAGATAGTAAGATAAATAGAATGCTTTATATTAGGACTTAAGATCACCTAAATCCAATAGCTTTAATAGGAAAATGTAAACTAAGCAAATAATAAGAATAATAAGAGGATATAATGGTTACTAGAGACTTGCTAGGGAGACACCAGATAAACGTATAGCTCCCTTATTATTAGCATATATATATTAGGAATATAAAAACTCCTTATTTAAAAAGGAATAATTATAAATGGCCTTATATATAATATAAGGCTCTATAACTATAGACTACGCCTAGAATAATACTATTGCTGTGTATAATAGGGCTATACCTAATCTATATGCGTAGCATAGGTGTGCTGCGGCTACTATGTAGGCTCCTATAATATAAGATACTGCTTAAATTAAGACTAAATAAAATATGTAAACTGCTACTAAAGTATATATAAGGCGTGGGAGAGATAAGACTGCATTAAATATAGGAGATGGAAGGTAAGGGCTTAATAGCTGCGGGAATAACTGCACGCTAGGTTATATAAATAGAAATAACAGGCAATAAGCTAGGGGGGCATAAGTGCCTTTTTAGCGTTTCCTACCTTTAATACTAGGGGGCTAGGCTAGCCACCCCAAGCCTTAACGGGCTAGAAGCGACGCCACGCGATATTACTAGACTGTATAGGGATATAAGGGTTACAGGGGATATAAGGGAGAGGACGCCCTATAGGAAGACCCTTATAGACAGCTATAGTAAGCTTAAAACTAGGATAATTAAGAATTAGACTTAATGTAGTAAATATAACATTCGCAGCTAACTCTTAAAGGGTATATAGCCAACCAGTAAGAATAGGGGAAGAACTGGAGATAATAACAGATTTAGATATAGAAGCGTTAGTAGGAATATAAGATATGGGAATAGAAAGCTCTATATAAAATAAGTAGTAACTAGGGTGTAGATATAAGAGATAGAAGTTCTAAATATCCCAGAGAAAATAAAAATAGAAGAAGTAAGGAATAAAGGAGAGATAAAGGACCCTTACTGGGGGTCTGCCACCTATCCATTATATAGTATAACTGCGGCAATACAAACCACTGTTTTGTAAGGCCCTTACTAGACAGTCTAGACCCAGAGAAACACTATATCCTTACTATATAAGAGCCGTACTATAATACCTATACACAATTAACATACTACCCCTAAGGATTCCAGCTCCTATATAAACCAAAAGCAGCTATACGCGTATGCTTTATAATTAGCAAGGCTATCAGCCTATCCTTATGGTTATAGCAGGCAGTTAACCTAGATATTATAGTTATAATAATCTAGATATATAGGGGACTAGTATAAATTATTAATATATATAACCCTAGGGTTAAAGGGGTCCCATAAATAGAGAATATTATATTAGTAATAAGCTTACTAGAAACTAAAGGCATAGAGTCCATCCTACTAGGAGATATAAACCTCTACCACCCGTGGTGGGGGGGTATCTATATTACTACTGGACAATAGGTAGAGTGCCTACTAAGAGCTATAGGTATCTGGGGCCTTAAGCTAGCCACCCCCCTAGGAGCAATTATATGGCAATAAGGCACCGCTAGAAGTATAATTGACCTTATATTTATAGACAAAGGCCTATACTAGAGACTTAAAAGGTGCAACCCTAAAGAAAAATGGTTACTTACTTTAGACCATATCCCTATCCAGATATAGCTAGATTTGGATATTAAGGCGTAACTAAATAGCAAAAGATACGCAATAAGAAAGCTTAAGACAGACAGCTTCCTTAACACAGTTAAACAACAACTTTAAGACCTAGAAGAAATCTACCTAATACCAAACAAGCAAGGCTTATTGGCTACCCTTAAGGAAATTAACTAAAGACTAGAAAGGATCTAGGCAGCAATTAAAAATAGGCTAGAAGAGTACTGCCCAGTCTTAAAACCGGGCCCCTATGCGCAACACGTATGGTCTATATAATGCGCAGTTCTTATTACTAGCTAATGACGAGCAAGAAGAAAATATATAAGTAGCTATAACCCTAAAGACAAGAGATAATATAAAGATATAAGAAACCAGTTAAAGAACACCCTAAAAAGAGAGGTAAGAAATAACTAGAGACGGTTTATAAACGAGTATACTTCTAACCTAAGCCTCCCCTATAATAAGGGCCTTTAGGCTATAGTAAAATAGGCAAAAAAAAAGGTAGGGCGCCTAGTAGAAGACCTATATTTACTACCCCTATAAAGAGCAGGGGAATTACAGGCCACTAATAATAATAATAATAATAATAATAATTCATTGCTTAACGTCCGATTCGGATCCCTATTAGGCCTACGCGGACTACTCCTTATATACATATAGTGAGAAAACTCTATTTGAGAAAACCCTATAATCCATCTCCCTGCCTTTTGGGACTCGCCTATAAGGCGCCTATAAGGCGCCTGTAAGTTACCTATAGTACTCCTACTACCTTACTTTTTAACCTCCTTAAGAACTACTACTGCCGTAACAAGCCTACAAATGCGCTAGTATCGCAAACTTTACTCTACTACTATAGAGTTATTAGGGGGCGCCTATTGCTTACCCCCCCACCCTCTATTACTATTTCCTTTGCAACCCAGAACTAGTTTAGTACATTTTAGCTAATAAGCCACTGGGTAACCGCCTTAAGGCCTTTTTATATTAAGAGTAGTGTCTTATAGTTCTCTGTACCAGCTACTAAGAGTATTGCTTCTTAGTTAGTGCGTAAGGGGTATAATAATATTATATATTTTAGTGTCTGTCTTAGCCAGCCATATTTACATCTTAGGCTACCTACTAGGACACTTACCCAGTAGAGCCAGTCTTTTAGTCCTATTATTCCTATTCTTAAGAGTGTTACTATTATATTTTCTGCCTTTATTAGGCCTTCTTAGAGCCCTAGAGTGTTTACCCCCCATGGCGTTAACTATACTACAGCTTAGGTTCCTCTTGCCTTAGTTAGCCTCTATACCTTTCCAGTGTTGGTCTAGCCAGTATTATATTATAGTAGATAGTTTCCTAGCGTTCTTTTATACTCTATTTTAGCTCCTTTCTCTCTCTTACTATTGTCCTTGCTAGCCTCTTACATATCTCCCTTCCTCCTTTATATAGGCCTAGGCCTTAAAGCAGCACCATTCTTCTTCTGCTTTCTTTACCTGTCTCTCTAATATATCTTCCCTACTTTAGGGTTATTGGTTTATTCTCCTATAAGGCGTCCTAAGGTCCCTCTATAGTTTATTTAGGCATGTCTTAATATACTTTATAATATTAGAGTTGCGTTCCTTTTACGCCCTTTATATTACAGCGGCTTTAATATATAGTTATAGGGGGGGAATATTAGCCTCCTTCTTAAGCAGTGCTATAGCCGTTCGCTTATATCCGCCTATTATACTCCAGAGGTAGGCTATTTAGACCTTTTAAAGTGGTTTAAGGAGTGATTTAGGGGGGCCTTTCTTAGATTCTCTAATGGCCCAAACACTAGACCTATATGTTATGGTTGGCCGGACAACTGCTGTGTATAGTAGGCGTAACCTCTGGAAGCATAGACCCTATATAGAATTAACGATCCTAGATAATGCGATGTACTATACTTAGCCCTTATGGGCCAATAATAATAATAAGAAGGTAAAGATCCTTATAGAAAGGTTCTTCCCTAACCAGCTCCAGTAGACCTTAGTAATATTATAGGTAAAACACTAGTAACTTACCTGCGGGTTAATAGCGATATAATAATAGAGGAAATAGCTAGAACTATTAGCTATCTTTTAAATAATATAGCATTAGGACTAGATGGGATTCTAAATAAGGCCTTAAAAACCTATAGACCATTTATAGCACCCTAGCTTGCAGATATAGCTAGAGCATGCTTTACTATAGGCTACTACCCATAACTTAGAAGATCTATAATAACGGTTGTCCTATAAAAAGAAGGTAAAGCAGATTACTTAATCCTAGGAAGCTACCGCCCTATTGCTTTAGAAAACACCCTTAGTAAGATCTTAGAAAAGGTAATAGCGGACTATATAGTAGACATGGCTAAGGAATACGCCTTACTACTATAAAGCTAAATAGGGGTAAGAAAGAACCGCTTAACACTATTAATACTTACACTACTCGCTGCCACCATTAAATCTGCATAGGCAATATAAAGGGACTTTATAGTATTAATGCTTAGCCTAGATATTAATGGCGCCTATAATAATATACCTGTCGGTATCACTTCCGGTAATACGTAATGCTATTGCAATAGTATGGGTGGTAACTGATTTTGATTGATGCTTATTGATTCTTCTATTCTACAGGTAGAATTTAGTGGATTTCTTAAGCTCGCTTAGCTCACGTAATTAACCCCTTTTAACTCGCGTTCGTAGGCAAGTTGCCACAAATTGCCCTAGATTGCCGTCATGTAATGGCAATTTGCGGTTATATAACTGCAAGGACGCAACCTTGATTAGATACTAGGAGTATTTAGTTTTTAACAGTGCTTAAGCACGCCGCCTACTAAATTCCACTACTTTCCACCTGTCGAATTCTACTACTTTCCACCTATTAAATTCCACCAAATTCTGCTAAATGGCTGAAGTAACCAATTACAATTTTCCATGCCCAGTATGGAAAATTGCTATTGGCTTGCTTAGTACTAGCGCCTTAGCTACTAGCTTAACATCTTTATACTCTCTATTTCTATCTTTCTATCTTCTTCTCTCTTTACCCACTTGGTAACCTATAGCTTAATTATATTTATATTAATTAGGTCCTTTAATGCTTAGTAAGGTTTTAATTTTGTTATAGCGTCTATAGGGTTACTGCCTCCGTTAATCTATTTAATCTCTGCTATTTCTCTTCTCTTGTACAATTGTTGTAAACATATTAGGTTAACTATAAGTCGTTTCTCTTATATTGTCCCGAGTTTGACTAGGCAGTTATATAGAGATTTTAAATTGGTATAAAGGGTAAGCGGTAGTCGTTCGAGTTGTAGGATCTTCTTAATAGTTGCTTTAATCGCAGCTCCGGTGTTAAATCCGTAGGCTATACTATATAGTTTAGATGCTAAGACGCTTTATGTAACTCGCTTGCATTTAATAGATAACTAATAGAGGATATTGGCCCTATTGTCCTTGTCCGTGAGTATAATAACGAAGCCGATCTGAGAAGAGAGGTTGTAGTTATTGGCAAAGGACAAGTCCGTGAATATTATTAGTTTGAGAGTGCTTATATTAAGTTATACGAAGCGAAGTCCTTAGGAGGGATTATTAATTTGCCATTGCAGCCGCTTATTAAGCTGCTTTGTATGTTCTTCCTTTAGGTTAACAACTTATACTGTAAAGGAGAGGTTAAAGGTAGCTTCTAGTTAACAAACTGTAGTAATATAGGCTCCTCTTGCTCTCTAGGCAATATATTAGTCCTTTAGTGTAACTGCCTTATGGACTTCCCCTCTAGAGCTGGTTAGGTCTGTAGCCTTTATAGTAACCAACTTTAGGTTCTAGCATTAATGTTCCTAGGTAAGGGCTATTAAGTCCTTTTCTTGCCTAATATAGCCTCCGTTAAACTTAATTAGGGTATTTAGCATAAGCTTCTCTCTTTCTTTTGCTAGAAACTTTACTTTCTAAAGCCTAGCTTCTTTAGCCTCCGTAAAGGTTTTATTAGCAAGAAATAGTGTGTTATTGGTCTATAGTCCTACAATTCCAAAGCTGTTACTATTTGTGTATAACAAGCAGGGGTTATATATTAACTAGTTTATCCGTAGCTTATTAAGGTGGTGGTGGTAGTATATATTAAACTAATAGTTACTGGCTTCTAGGACACCATAGAGTGGTTTAATAACTCTTAGAATTAATCTATTCTTTAGTTTAAGTTCTGGTAGTAGGCGTATAAAGAAGTCTCTATTTAGGTAGGTACTAGACTGTATATAAGCTTATAAGATATCGCGTAGGTATAAAGAGGCTGGTCTTCTTTCGTTTCCTTATAGGGTTGCTATAAGTGCTAGAATAATTCTCTAGCTAACACGTTAAATGGTTGGTAATTGTATTAAGACCAGATCTTTGCTATAGTTGTTATAGGCTTATATAACTAGTCTAGACTTCTTAAAGGCCTTGTCTGTTCTAGCGTTCTTAATCTTATTAATAAACTGGGAGTTAAAGATTCTAACTCCCTTTGGGACATCTGCTGTATTAATAAACTTAAAGACGCCTTTTTTAAGTAAACCGTTTATCTCCTTATATTAAGACTCTGTAAATAATAGTAAGGTGCACTTAAGGGTTATAGTATTAGGTTTTGTTGGGCTGTCGTTAATGAATATTAATACGTCCACAATGTTTTACTGGGACTTTGTTGGTGATTATCGTGTCCATTTTAATCTTTAGAGGGGTGCAGTAGTTGTTAGTTCCTTAGTTAATTCCTTAGTTAGTTCCTTAGTTGGTTCCTTAGTCGGTTCCTTAATTAGTTCTTTAGATAGCTTTTCCTCTAGTTTCTTATTAGGTTCTTCTGGTTTAGGTTATAGGTATAGCTTTACTGTTATAGTCCTAAAGTTAGTAGGTCTACTAGGGAGTTATACCTTATATATTTCTCCGTTAATTTTAAGTAACTTAAATAGGCTAGTCTATCTGCTGCTTTGTCTAGTATTGCCTTTACGCCATATAAGCACGTCTAAGTTAAGGGGGAGGTTATAAATTATAGTAACAGATGGACCATTTCGTTGGTTTAGTGCATTATTAACTTGCTTCTTTGCCCTAATCCTTGCGATCTCCTCCATTACCTTCTTTATAGCTGCCGCTCGCTGTATAATAGAGGGTGCTAGTAGGTCGAGTTCGCTTATATAAGGGTAGGTACTAAAGATAAGAAGTATTAGGACTAAGCTATCTAGGCTAGCTGTATTATTAGCGGCCTTTACCGCCATTTATAAAGCTAGTTCTTTGGTTATTCCTAAGTCCTATAGCTCCTCCGTAATTATCTAGTATACTTAGTATAGTATTAAATAAGCTCTTTCTACCATTCTAATAGACCAGTAAGCTTCCACTGGGACGCTCTTAGTTAATATAGCCATTGCCATAGCGTACTATTAAAACTCCTTGCTTGCGAAGTTCTTCCCAGCGTTATAAGTAATATAGTTAGGTGGTCTAATATAGGTGTCAATCTAATATAGTTATAGGATGTCCTAGGTATGTTTTATAGAGATGTTGCATAGCTATCTCACAGCTTAAAATTTAGTAGCTTTATTAATTACATGGAGAATAGGACTCCCATTAATATACATAATATTAATAAAAATAGAATAGTTAAAATCAGAATCTTGGTCTTCTTATAGTATAAATTTAAACCATTTAGGAGACTTGCTGTATTTCTAGCAGTAGAAATAGTACTTAGTAAGGTAGTCAATAGCCTATTTATTAATGTTATCGTGGCCAGAGCGTTCTAGTATTTTATATAGCTTGTCTGCCAATAGATATTTAAAGCGACGGTAGAGTCGGCAAAGTTTAGTAGTGGTTAGGTAGTAAGGGTTTTAATTAAACAAGTGGGTTATAAATAACTGCAGTAACTCTTCCTATAATAGGAAGGGGTAACTGAATCGGCGAACCACTAGCACTAATTTTATTGGGGTGACTAGGACGTTCTTAAGGTTATTATAATAGACCTTTAGTATATCTATATCTATAAGGCATAGTAGGAAGGGTATATCGGCCTTTATAATATAAAACTTAATGTTGCTAACTGGTGTATTAACTGTAACGGAGCCAATAGAAGAGGTAGAACCGATGCCAAACCAAACGTTAATAGTACTAGCCTTTAAGGTATTAATAACGGTATTATAGGTCTTTCTATATACGAGGTATTATCCATAACCTACTATTAATCTCTTTAAAGCTCTAGTATTAATCATTACTCTATAGAACTTATTAGATATATACCAGCTAGCAGCAACATAGGCAAATAGGTCTAGGTCATTATAGTAAGCAATTAAATTAGTGCTAGTAATTATATAGGTAAAGAATCAGTCTGCTAAGTTAGTTATAGTATTAATGGCTCCTTCGTGCTATATCGTTCTAAAAGAGGTAAAAAACAGTTTAGTCTGTTCTTAGGTTGGAGATACTATCGGTAACTTAATATTAATTATAAGAGCTTTTATTGCCTTATTAATAGATTCTAAGTCAAGTTCATTACTATTATCATCTATTCCTTCATACTTAGCAATATACTATTAGGCATGTCTATTAAAGCGGCGGTTAAATCTATCCTTAAACTTCTTCTTTAATTCATCACATTCTTCTCTAGAGTGTTTAGATAACTAATAACCTTCTTTATTATAGACAAAGCAGCGCTTCTTTAGTAATGCATATCAGCTAGATAAGAATAATTGTGTTCTATAAGGTAATTAAGGGTATTATCTATAGTAGCGGCGGTTAGTAAAGAAGGCTTAGGGGTTCTTACTGTTTAACTTTTTAAATATTGTAATAAAGGATTATAAGTCATTAATTAGGCCAGTTAAGCTATTAAAATGTTTAAAACAGGCATATTAACACGCTGGTAACTCCTAGCAGGCGTTAATAAGCTTATTATAAAGGAACTTGTCTATGTATAAATTTGGGTTAAGACTATACTGGAGGTGTCTTAGTTTTTTAATAAGTAACTATAGGTAGTCTAAGGTTGATTTTCTAGTATTCTCACTCTTGCCTATTGTGGACTTTAGAGTTGTTAAGTTCCATTATCCTAATATACCACGTCTATATTTAGGTCCCTTGAAGTAATTATATATAGCGTCACAGATTTGGTTAAACGAAAGGGTTAGGGTAACGTTTTTAAGGTTAGTGTAGTAGTGGTTAAGTGCTAGACCGCGTAGCATTATAGGGTAGGCTTTAACCTTAGCTTCTTAGGGTACGTTAGCTCTGCTACAAAGGTTATAGAAGATAGTAAGTTTAAAGTTAAAGTTGTTATCTTCTCTACTATACTTATTATCTTCTATATATATCTTTACGAGGTTTATTAACTCCTTACTAAAACCCTAGTTTTAACTCTGTCCCCTAGGTAGTTCTAGTTATAGGGTTAAGTTAATATAATTAGGTTCCTGTTATAGGGATAGTATAGGGGTAGGTTGGGGTATAGTATGTAGTATTATAAGTAGGGTAGGGTTCGTGGCTAGTAAGATTAAGATTAGGGTTTTAATAGTACTGGTGCTGGCGAAGTTATTCTTAAAAAAGGTAGTCAATTTATCCTAAGGTAAACTTTCCTCTAGTTGCTATATGCTCCTTAATCTTAGGCTCAGTCTATTTTATAGGGTCTTCTTCTTATAAGGTGTTAAATAGCAATTTAGGGACTGTAGCATTCCTATACTTCCTTATCTATACGCCATTAGTCCGTAGGAACGTTTAGAGCTTTTAGATACCAATTTGGTTACAATCCTTAAAGATTTGTATTGTAAAGTTTTAGAAATCTGTCACGAAATTCAGATAGAGGGGTTCATTAATGAAATGGGTTAATAGATTGATGATCTTGACTTGATCGTTGATTGATGTTGATGTTTTGACCTAGGGCCCCTAGGGCTCTATAAAGAGATTTACGATGCACGTGCCCCATGCACGTGACTCGTGCACGTGTCCCACGCCTTAGAGAATACAGATTATCTAACACACCCCCTTAGCTTTAAGCTCTTTAAGGTCACAGCTAACCACCTTCTCGTGTCCATTAATAAGTTAATTGAACCGTAATCTCATTTAAATCCTTTTATCTTGCTCTAATACCGTCCCTTAGGTCCTCTAGTTGCTTCTCCTTATCTAGCTGCTCCTTAATATCTACTATCCCAATTATATTAACGAAACTTTGAAACCTCTACTTGGGCAGGGCCTTTATAAGTCCATCAGCGATTATCTCCTTTGTCGCTGTCCATTAAAATCATACTTATCTTATTGCGTATTCCTAATGTAGCTAGTGTTAATAGATGTTAACGTGTCGGAGCTTCGTGATTAGCTTTACCGTGTCTTCTATAATTAGTTAGAATGTCTAGGTGTTATCACATTTAATAATTAAGGGCTCATTTAGGCGTAACATTATTACGTTAAACAGCCTGCTGGTAAAGATAGCTTCCTTTACTATTTGTAATAGGGCTAATAACTTAGCTTCTATGCTCAACATCATAACTATACCCTACTTATTTGCTCTCCAGGCGATTGGCCCCCTAAATAGCTTTATAATGTATCCTTGCGAGCTCTTTCTGTCAACGGAGTTGTCCGCAAATAATGCATCGCTGGTATAGATAAATGATTGCGCTTTACCTCTACCGTCTCTTCCGTCGTCTTGTCCTTTGTTGCGTATTCCTTTGTCTCTCCCTCTACCGTTCATTCCTTTCTTATCTCCTCTATAGCAGATTGCTCTGCTTCTCGTGCCATATAGGTATTAGATAACTCTATCTACCGCTTAATAATGCTCTTGGCTTGGGTCCTAATTAAACCTTACTAGCCTTAATACTGCAAACGCAATATCTGGACGCGTTATAGTGGCTACATAGAGTACTAAACCCAATTTTCTCTGATATAGCATTATAGAGGCTGGTAGGGATATAGGGCGGACTAATAGGTCTGTATTGGGGGACAGACGCGTTAGACGGATTGATTAGTAATTAGTAGAAAGGAGTTTAGATTCTGCCATAGGAGTGTCCAGAAGACGCCCTATAAGATCTATCTTATACTAATTAGCTATCTTCTCAATATAGGCTTCCTGGGATAGCCACAGGAGCCTCTGGCTATAATTATGTAGCACGTAGATTCCTAGGAACTATTTTAGCTCGCTAAGGGTACTTATCTGGTATTCCTTGCTTAGCTCCTTAATTGCTTCTTAAGCTTTCTTCTTATCTGTTTTTTGGTAGCAGAAAACAATATCGTTAACATAAAAGAAGACGACTATTCCACCTTTTAGCATAACACACGGCTTCTAAGGTACCTCTTTAAAACCCAATTTGTTTAATAAGCTTGTGAGATTCTTCTGCCATAATAGTGGTGATCGTTGTAGTCCGTATAGGGCTTTTCTTAAGCGTAGTACTTTATCTGTCTTTCCTTTATTAAACCCTGGCGGTAGCTTTATATAGACAACCTCGTCGAGATCACAATAGACAAACGCATTAACTGCATCTATCTATGTCGTCTCCAGGTCGAATTTTGTGGTGATCGCCATAAGTGTTTAGAAGGTTGTACTAGCTAATGTAGTAGCTCTTATAGATAGGTCTCCTAGGGCCTATTAATTTCTATAGACTACTAATTGTGCCTTGCATTTCTGGAGAAATCCATACTTGTCCGTCTTGTAGACGAACACCCACATTAAGCTAAGGACCTACTGTCCCTTTATGTGCTTTTTATCTGTTTCTTAAAACGACCTTATTTAATAATGGGATTGGAGGTAAGCTTATTAAGCTTCTTAGAACTAATCTTAAAGAGGATATGTATTAAGGTCGCGGATTAACTAAGGTGGCGGAGGTAAGTTCTTCCTATATAATCTGACATCGCGTGTTCTGCCTGATTTTAGCTTACTGTCATTAAGTTAACTATTAAGGTTGAACTTCCTTCCTACTAAGAAGGCGCCGTAATAGGCTGACGTAATTCTTTTGGTAACAAAGTCTTCAAACCTGTCATTATAGGCTTCCTTAAATGAGTCCTTAATAGAGTCGTTAAATACCCCCTAAGTGTAAAACCCATCTCCTACTTAGCTAACGATGTCCTAATCAGTACCTTGTATATCTAACTTCATAGGATACTCGACGTAAAAGGTATATGGAGATTCTTCGTCTTCTTCTATTGGAGGTGGCGTATAATACGCATCTTTAAGAGCTCTTGCAAGCTTAAGATCTGCTAACTTATTAAAGGTTTAAACTAGCTTATCAACGTCATCGTCTTCCTCTTAAATTAATAGTTTAAATACTTCTTTGTTGTCTTCCAGAAGGACCTTATTCTTAGTTAGGGTATTAGGGAGTTAAATCTTCTTAATTAGCGTGTCTAACTTAGCGTATAGGTCCTTTAAGATATCCATTCGCTTGCCGTTAAAGAACGTCTTCTTGTTAAAGATGACGTCCCTAGTAGAGATAATAATACCTTTATATAGGATCCAGATCCTATAGATATTGGTAGAGTTATAGCCAACAAGGTAGCTAATATGGGCTCGCAGATCTAGCTTGCTCAGCCTTTTTTTCTTTAGCTGGGCGTCTAACGTCATCACATACGCCCTACAGCCATAGGCTTTTAGGTGCGCTAGTTGCGGCTTTCTTAACCCATTAGCTAGGAAGGTATAGAACCTCTTATAGGGCGATTTCTAACCATTGCTTTCCCGTAGCGTTCGATCTCGAAGGTAGACTATATAGTCGACTATCTCTTTCCATAGATTATGTGGTAGATTGGTAGCAATTCTTATTATATGTGCTCTCTTAATAATCACACCCCCTAAGCGTTTGGCGGTACTATTTTAAGCTTAGATATAAGGCGCCAAAGGCTTAAATATAATCCCTTAGGTCCGTAGCCATTTAAGGGTTCTCCTTCTCCCTAGCTCGTTGTCTGATCTGATGGTATTAACCTTAAGGTTATGCCTCAGACGAATCTATTAGATGAAATCTTTAAGTACTTATAGTGTCTCCTTCTCTTCGCTATGCATTATTATAAAATATAGGAAGGTTCTCCCTAAGAAGGTGTTATAGATAAACATAACTCGTATAAATCCAGCATATGCTTCCTTGAGGTCAGTCCAGTCAATATAGAGGTTAAGATAAGGTTTATTAATATTTTATTCCGAGAACCTTTTTAAGACCTAACGCTTGATTTTGGCAAGACTATAATATTAATATTCCGTCGTCTTTGGGCCTTAAAGCTTAACTCCTAGGGTGTTAAGACCTAAATAATAAAGGCTTATAGGTCCTAGATGACCTAGATGCAGATACTATAGATATATATTACCTTTTAAATCTGGACAAGCGTCTCTTAACAATGCTCTGCGCTTTTATTAGCGGCGTAGCAGTCGGCTTATATTAAACGCTAATCGACTTCCTGGTTGGACGTATTTAATAGTCTATTGTCTATAACGTTCTTCCATTTAATATAGGATTGTGTTATCCTTCCAAACTAGAAGATTGTTGTCTCCTTTGTTATCCTAGTAGAACCCTCATTTTTAAAGCAGACGGAACGATACTAGATTTGTATTAAAGTCCGTATAAAAGGCAACGTCCTTAAGACGTAGGGTTCCCTTGCTCTTGTCTAGTTTTGTGATTTGGATAGTGACATCGCCATAGCCTAGTATAGGCACTTCTGAGCTGCCGGTGGTGACATATTTGTGTCTTAGAGCTTTCCTAAAATTATAAAAACGAGAGAGGTTATTAAAGATGTGGAAAGTGGTTCCTGAGTTAAGAATAGTTAATAGCTTTAGTAGATGGGTTTAACCGGTGTGATATAATTCTAGGAATATTATATTAGCTTCTCCCTTAATTTTAACTTCCTAGCTCTTATCCTGTTGTTATTAGGCCTTGTTTTCTTGTTCTTCAAGTCTAATCTTTACAACTTAGTTAGTAAGATTTTTATTCTTTTCTACCTTCTTTAGTGCCCTATTAATGCGCGCATCTCCTATTGTAACTCCTACAGGTCTCTTGTCTTTAAATAAACACTAATAGTCTTATAGGGAGTGTCCTTGTATTCCGCACGCTAAGCACTTAGGCGTTGGCTTCTTGTAGGACGTCTCCTTATCCACTAGTGTCCTGGCTCTCTTTAAGCGTCTATTGCGTGCTAAGGCCTTTTCTCTTCGTGAACCTTTAGTAGTATCAGAGTGATCCTTAGTGGCTTACTCTGTAAAGTCTACATTGAAGGTACTGCCTCTTATAGTAGTATTGGCTTTCTTTAAGGGTGTTCTAAGTCCTTCTTGCAGCTCCTTTACTACTCTGCAGTATTTAGAAGATCTTAACTTCTAAGGGTTATTTGATTTAGTAGTATACTTTATATAGTAGGTGTTGCTAAAAGGTTAAATAACTTCTGCTAAATCTTGAAGCCAGATATTATTGGACATTTAAGGGATCTTATACTTCTCTCCTAGGGATATTGCGTGTTCCCATTGATCTAGCCATTAGTTTAATTTTAATAACTATTTAAACCCCTTAAGGGCTTCTATATACTGGTATTATACCTTCTTCCTAATAAATAACAAGGTAGGTTCTATATTCTCCTTTAGCCAAAATAGCCATTCTTTAACTGTTAAGGAAGGGTTAAGCAGTAGCTTCTTCTAAATTAATACTATAGACGTGATCTAGGTGCGGATCTGTTAAAGATAATCTTCCTATCTTAGGAAATACTTTATATTCTGGTTATAGTATCGTCTGCTATTCTCGTACGCTTTCTATTAATTTATTAAGAGCTGTATATATAAGGTTGCATTCTTATTAAAATCTATAACTTCTGGATAGGCTGGTTCTTGTAGTAGACCTTATTAAGATGCTGCACTATCTGGGTTAATATAGGCCCAAATTCGCTAATCTATGAGGGCTTGGAGTTGCTATAGCCATTACTCCCAGTCTTCTGACTTATTAAGGATGATCGTTGTTGACGAGCTTAACGTCGGTGGAGTTATTTAACTAATAGGTAAAGAAGGGATTAAGATGGTATTTTGTTGTTAGGATCGTCCTTATTGTTAGGATTGTCCTTATCATCAGAATCGTCCTTTAACAATTAAGGTGGAATCTCGTGGAATCTCGTGGAATCTCGTGGAATCTCATGGAATCTCGTCCTATAATAATTGAGGTAGTATTTCTGTCAGAGTCTATGTCTTAACAATGAGGTGTCAGAGTCTAACGATAAGGTAGAATTTCTTTAAATGATTGAATAATAGCTGACTAGCTTCTTAAGTTGGTGGACCAGGCTTATAACTGTCACGAAATTCAGATAGAGGGGTTTATTAATAAAATGGGTTGATAGATTAATGATCTTGACTTGATCGTTAATTGATGTTAATGTTTTGACCTAGGGCCCCTAGGGCTCTATGAAGAGATTTACGATGCACGTGCCCCGTGCACGTGACTCGTGCACGTGTCCCACGCCTTAGAGAATATAGATTATCTGACAAAATCTTCCTTATAGACCTTCCATAGTTTATCGTCCTTAAGGTTATACGCTTTATATTCTAGAATCTTAAACTTTACAAATTTATTAATATCCTTTATAGTGGTTTCGTCGGACTATAAGTTAATACCTTTAGGCCATTTCTTCTATCCTGCGTTGACTTATACCCTAATATCTAATATGTCGATTCTTGTCTCGTAACTCCTATTAAGTTTAATTTTAGGTTCTGGATAAAAAACGCGTAATAGACGCGAACTAAGGGCCTATTAAAAGGGTTGGTTCCTTAAGTACCTAATATATTTAAAATGCGTAATAGACGCGAACCAAGGGCCTATTAAATAGGGGTCGGTTCTTTAAGTACCTAAAGGCTATGTATAAAAAATCAAGGGCCTATTAGATAGGGGTTGACTTTTTAAGTATATATTAACTAATACTCCTTAACGTGATCTAGGTAGTATAAAATGCGTAATAGACGCAAACCAAGGGCCTATTAAAAGGGGTTGGTTCCTTAAATACCTAAGGGCCGTATATAAAAAATTAAGGGCCTATTAGATAGGGGTTAACTTTTTAAATATACGTCAACTAATGCTCCTTAGCAGGCAAGATTAGTAGAGGCCTTTAGCAGGGACTGATTAAGCTCGTCTCTCTTTATAGATAATACGTCTCCTAATCTATGATCACTGATTAGTGTCAGTATCACTTCCGGTGATACGTAATGCTATTGCAATAGTATAGGTGGTAACTGATTTTGATTAATGCTTATTAATTCTCCTATTCTACAGGTGGAATTTAGTGGATTTCTTAAGCTCGCTTAGCTCACGTAATTAACCCCTTTTGACTCGCGTTCGTAGGCAAGTTGCCGCAAATTGCCCTAGATTGCCGTCACGTGATGGCAATTTGCGGTCACATAACTGCAAGGACGCAACCTTGATCAGACAATACCCTATAAGCGTCTCCTATATATCCTTAGGGTAAAAGGCTTTCTAGAATGGATTATATAATTTATTTAAGGGTTTATATGTTACGGACAGCTTAAGTACAATGTTATGACTACTTGGAGAAGAGTTGGCAGAAGCTAGTTAGTTAATATAGACACGGTCCAGGATAGATCCGGTGGAACTATGTGATAAGGAATAGTAGCCGAGGTCACGTAATGTAATCTGTATAATCTATATAATCTGTATAATCCGTAATGGAGCAGACAGAGCACACATACCTTACAGAGCGAAGGGATTTCTTAGGCGTATGGTTGTGTATTTAAAGGACCACAGTCCCTACCTAGATAGTTCTCTCTTTGTAGTAAATCTTAGAATATAATTAGAGTTAATCTATTAGGTAACCACTCTACTAGTTATTATTACGTTATTAACCTGTTTATATCTATATACCTAGCCCAATAACAGGACCCACTGTAGTTCTTGCTATAAGGTTCTGTTACACATTTATTACTACAGTTACGGTATTAAACAAAGTTAAATAATATGCTACCCAAAGCACTAGTCATGACGCTATTAACGGCAGCTACAACCTTAGGCACAGAAGAAGATACCAGTATAACAGAGGCGGATTCTTAGTTAATTACGCGAGGTCAGTTACAGGAGATAGTTAATTACTTACAAGATAATAGTAGGATACTTAAGGAACGCATTAATAGAATTAGAGCAGTAAAGGTTAAGTTACCTTTAATTAAATAATTCTTAGGAGAGAAGTTGAAACTTAAAGGATTTCTTACGCAGATATATTTTAAGGTTCTATAGAAGGGAGCAAAGTTAGCAACATTATTAGACTAAGTGGCGTATGCAGGATTGTTCCTAACAGGAAGAGTACTTAAGTGGTTTAAACCTTATCTTACCAAAATATAGGCTAATGGCATAATAACTACTAACTAAGATGTATGGTATATATTTGCCAGTTAGAACGGGTTCACAGAATAGTTAACGCAGATATTTAGAGACCTAGAGGCAATAACCATAGCAGAACGAAAGCTTTAGAACCTAGTATAATGAACCTTAGCAATAGAGTATATAACGCAGTTTTAAACGCTAGCTATATAGGTTAAATGGAACGATAGGGCGCTTATAGCATAGTATAAATAGGGACTTAAGGCTAAAGTCTAGGACATAATTATTCTGATAGAAGATGTGGATACTTTAAGAGAGTTAATAGATTAAGTGATAAAGATTAATAATAGGATCTATTAAAGGGAACAAGCTAAGAAAGGGTAAGATAGAGTTCTATAGTTATATAAGGCGTAGAGCACGTATCGGCAAATACAGAGCTAAAAACTATAGAATGGCGTAGAGCTAATGGACCTAAGCGGTACTAAAGAATCTAAGAGATGGATAAAGAAACTATAGAAACCTAAAGGTTAAGGATTAAGTAATTATAGGACTAAGGAGCAGAGGCTAAACCAGGGATCTTAGCAGTAGAAGACGTTTAGGCGGACTCTATAATAAGAAAGATAGTTCAAAGATAGAGCTTATATAAATTGCGGAAAATAAGGTTATTTCGCTAGAGACTATAAAGGTAGTTAGAGTAACCACGTGGTAAAGGGCACCAGGTTGTTAGAATATAATAATATAGATATAGGGATATTACGCAGGACTAAGGAGTGTTTAATTAAGCACTTTGCGTTTTATTATAACAACGCATACTAAATTTATAAAGACGCTAAGTATGGCGCAAGCTATTGGCCGTAAGAGCTAGAGTTAAGAGGACTTAAAGGAACCATAGAGTTAGATAAAGAATAGGATTAACTCTATAAGCTAGATTAAGATATTAAAGCAATATATAGATAAAGATTAGCAACAATAACAATAGAGTTAGAGTACTTATTAATTAATAGCAATAAGGAAGAAAATAAGGCTAACTAGGAGTACTTACACCTTAATAACGCAATAGAAGTAGAGACTGAAACCACTACAGAACGCGAATTAGTAACGGGCATTATAACACCATTAGATACAACATCTATTGCTTTATAAAATAGAAGGAGTAATATTTAGAGATAATTAAGTAAGTAGACGACTACTAGTGCTAGCTTACCACTTATAAAAGGCAAAAGGCCACAGGTCTAAGATTCTTAAGAAGAGATAAGGAAGGCTCCAAACTTATAGGACGCGATAAGGACAGCTTAAGAGCCTATAATAAACAAAAACCAATAGGAAAGAGTAGTAACTTAGTTTAGTAACAAACAAATAAGTATAGGACGCAAGTTTAAGAACTATAAATTTGGGGAATAAATAAGAATATTAGTAGGAAGCCAAGATTTTAAGAAATAAATAAGGACTACAGCAATTCTAGGTAAATATAGTATTTAGCCTAAAGACCAAAAAATTAATACTAAGATTAGGAAGTAAGATAACTTTAAGAATCTAGCTATAAGACGCAGAAAATAAGAAACTATGGATAAGTTTAGATAAAGAATTATCGTATAGCAAGATCAAAAGCTAAATAAGAGGTTAGCTATATTAGGTTATATAAGGGACAGAGCACCCGTATAAAGAGTTACTAATAGGCCTAGTGTAGAGACACCTAGAGTAAAGTGGTTAGATAAACTGGAATAAGAAGAGGATTTAGATATTCCAGTTAGGTTTAAAGAAAGACATACTAAAGGATATCACAATACAGCGATAATAAGGTACTTTCTTATAGACAGACTATATACACTAAACTAGTTATACGGAAAGTGGTATAGGCAACGACACAATAATAAGTGGGAAGATTTTTATATATAGCTAGACGAAAAAGTTATCTAAGACTAACCTATTACGGAAAAACGCATAAATCACATTAAAGAAGCGTTAATTATAATGTTAAGGAACCTAGAAGAAGGATCCAGAGACTAGAGAAGTAAATAATAAATCTTAATACCTATAGTAGAAATACTAGTGGTTAGGTTAACTAGGTATAGGTTTAAACTTAAGAATAAAAATAAGCTAAGAGTTAACCTAAGTCACCTAGCGTATTATATACTATTATAGATAGCTTATGTGGATAACATGTGTAATATATATAGGGCACTAAAAGATAAGAACTAGAAATACCCAGCAAGAATATATTAGGCATTAGAGGAAAAGTAGTTTAGGGATACTAAGTATATACATAGATAGCGCCTAGTAGAAGTATAGAGTTAAGGGGACCTAATACTTTAACCCAGAAGATTCCTTATAGAAGAATGCCTAGAGGGATAATAGTGGTGGGATTGCCTAGAGAACACTTATCTATAGTATATAGAGAAAAAGAAGTAAACTAAGTATTAGCTAAAAGTGGACTAAGTACAAGTAGGATCTAGCAGCCAACAGTTAGGAAAAGGGGAGGCCTATAGGACTAGAGGGAACTAGTGGTAGAGCCTTAGACCCTTAAAGGAATTTAAGGATAACACCTAAACTTATAAGTTAAGTGGCAAGATTAGCAGTTTAAAGCGTTAATAGATAGTAGAGTAATAAGAAACCACGTATTACTAGCAGTAGTAGAGAGAATGGGGTTACTATATAGACAAAAGGAACACCCGTATCCACTTAAGACAATTTTAGGAAATCAGATAGCCTATAGAGGAGGCATTATTAATCTTAAAATAGGACCTATTTAGTTAACTATTAAAGGAAGACCAGTCAGAATGTCTTTTAATATCTTACTATTAGGAAAAGATAAGGCAATACTAGGAATGCCTTAGTTACAGGAATATAATCTAAAAGTTAATTAGATTATAGGTTAGGTTAATATTAAAGATACTTAACAACGTAAAGTGCGATAGTAAACCAAGCTAGTATAGTACTAAGTTAGAGCGATATATGAAGAGACTAAGCGAAGCTTAAGTTATATACCAAAGAGATACTACAAGTATGGTAAAAGGTTATGGTTACTAGAAAGTAAAAAGCTGTTAGAATATACAGCATAGGACTATAAGATAAAGTTAGAAAAGGGAACTAGTCTAAAGTTCTTTCCAATCTATAAGCTTACTAAAATAAAGTTAGTGGCACTTAAGGAGTTTATCTAAGAGAACTTATAAAAGGGATATATTAGACCGTTGTAGTTATTAGTAGGATATCCAGTACTGTTTATCCCAAAGAAAAACGGAAAACTTAGGATGTGTATAGACTATAGATATTTAAACAGCATTACTAGAAAGGATAGGTATCCTTTACCCTTAATTAGCGAAATCTAAAATAGAATAGGCAACGCAAAGATCTTTACAAAGATAGATTTAAGATAGGTGTACCATTAAATTAGGATTAAGGAAGGCGATAAATAGAAAGCAGCTTTTAGGTTAAAGGAAGGGCTATATAAACCGTTAGTTATGCAGTTTGGGCTTATAAACGCACTAGTAATGTTCCAGAAACGAATTAGTAGTGTATTAGGAGAACACCTTAATAAGTTTATTATAGTATACCTTAACGATATTATCATCTACTTAAAAAGTGAGAAAAAACATAGAGAACACGTTAAATAGGTCTTAGAGAGACTATAAGAAGAATAGATACTAGTAGCAATTAAGAAATACGAGTTCTTTACAAGAAAGACTAATTTTGTAGGATTTATTATTAAACTAGGAAGAATTAGCATGGACCTAAAGAAAGTTAAAGCTATAGTAAGTTAGTAAGAACCAGAGAATATTACGCAGTTAAGATTGTTCCTAGGGTTTATAGCACAATGGTTAAAAAGCATCGAGCCATTTATAAGGTTAACGAAAAAGAAGGAACTATAGGTTTAGGGTAGTAAGTAGAAGAAGCTGTTTTAAGAACTTAAAGAGTTATTTACCTAGGAACTAATCCTTAAGGTCTACCAACTAAAGTTAGAAACGGTTGTTAAGACAGATATATTAGACTTCGCACTAGGAGCATATTTGCTATAGAAGCATTAGGACGCATAGTATCTAGTAGCGTACTATAGTTAAAAAATAACACCACTAGAACTAAACTATAACATCTACAATAAGGAGTTATTAGGTATAGTTACAGCGTTAAAGAAATAAAGAGTATTCTTATAAGGTATAGAGAAACTATTTATAGTTAAGACGGACTATAAGAATCTTATAGGATTCCTAACAACAAAGGAACTCAACCAAAGATAGGTTAGATGGGTGGAAATGCTTGCAGAATACTATTTCGAAATTTAGTATACTAAGGGTATAGATAATACATAAGTAGATACTCTAAGCAGGAAAGCTAAACTATAAAATAACGAAAAGCCATTAGGGGCTTTTTTATAAAAGGATTAAGATAGACTAATTAGGCATAATTATCCCAAAATAGCAGTAATAAGAGAAAGCCAGATCTATAAATTACTAGAGAGTAATTAGACATAGAAGATCTAAGAAGTATAGGCAGAGAATCCGGATATAGAATAGTATAAAAATAAAGAAGCAACCTATGTTCTAAGGTCTATTATAAAAGAGTTTATTAAGTTATTCTATAAGGGACTAACTTAAGAGCACAATAGAGCTATAGGCTTAGTGTTAAGGCTTTAAAAGAAATATGTTATTTAAGGAATCTAGAAACTAGCGAGATAAGTTATAAGAGAGTGTCTAAATTGCTAAAGAAATAAACTAACAAGGTATAAGCCGTACGGAGGGCTACAACCTATTAAAACACCAGAAAGACTATAGGAGGTTATATTATAGGACTTTATTATTAAGTTACCAAAGTTAAAAGATCCTATTACGGGACAAGATCATAATGCGATCTTAGTAATAGTAGATAAGCTTATAAAGCAGGGATACTTTATAGCGTGTATAGAAGAAATGTTAGCAGAAGATATTGCTAGAATCTATATTAAGGAAGTATTCGCAAGATACGGAGCACTAAGTAAAATCGTATTAAATAGAGATCCGAGATTTATAGCAGCATTCTAGGAGGTATTCTTAGTAGAATAAGGGGTTCGCGTAGTAACCTTAACGGCGTATTATCCGCAGACGGACGGATAAACAAAAAGATTAAACTAGACACTAGAACAGTATCTAAGGCACTATATTAATTATACATAGAATAATTAGGTATTGTTATTACTAGTTATACAGTTTATATATAATATAATACTATAAAAAGGAATGGGAACATTACTATTTAAGGCGAATTACGGGTATAAGCTAAGATTATTATTATCGCCATAACAAGTAAAGAAGACGAGTAGCACAGCTAAAGAAAGAATGGAGACTTTAATAAATCTTTATATAGACCTTAAGGAAACAGCTAAACTAGTACAAGAGCGAATAAAAAGGTACTATAATGCTAAGAGATCTAAGGGACCAGATCTTAAGGAGGGAGATAAAGTGTAGCTACTACATAAAAATTTTAAGAGTTGATAACCAAGCAAAAAGTTAGACTATGTCAGACTAGAACCTTTTAAAATTACATAAAGAATTTTATTAGTTACGTTTAAGTTAAACCTACCAGCCAAAATGAAAATTTACCCTATATAGCACGTCGCAATGCTAGAGCTAGCACACGGGAATGTTAAACTACCAGTCTATAAGGCAGACATATATAGAGGGTAAGAAGAAGACAAATAGCAAGTTTTAAAGATTATTAGTCACAAGGACGTAGATAATAAAATATAGTATAAAGTAAAGTAGATAGGCTATAGTAAGACTATCTAAGAACTACTAAGAAACCTAGAGAACGCTATGGGAAAGGTATAGGAGTATTAAAAAAAAGCAGGTTAGGCAGCATTAATAAAAAAGGATCGCCAAAGAACAAGTCACCTAAGGGGGACCTAAGAGGAGCAATTGCCAAGCTACTTAGAGTTGTTTCCCTTGCAGGAGGAGGATCCGTTCTTTTATTACCTAGCTTAAACAGACTCTATTAAACAAGTTTTTACTCCTTAGAATAAACCTTCTTGCGGATATATTTAAGGCGTTAAAGATAAGAGTAAGCTAGACGCTAGGCTTTAAGGATATATATAGACTCTTCTAAGATATGTTAAACCTTAAGTAGCGCGGAGGCCAGCTTACTATTAAGCTTCTTAGCGGTAGATTAAACACAAGACCCTATAATAAGTTACTTAGGGAACCTAAAGACTATTAAGAGTTATAGGACGCGTATATTTAGCGTTAAAGACAGAGCAAACATTACAGAACAATTAAATATTTGCTTTAGTATACTCTAAGTAAGAGGAAGGTTATTAAGATAAAGGACTTATTAGCGCAATACAGACTAACCCCTCTTTCGCATAATAAGAATATAAAGACGGCATTATCTTACCTAGAGATAGTATTATAGCAATAGTGCGAGACCAATAAGCTATAGAAGAAGAAGAAGAAGCTTTAGGCATAATAAGTAAGGATATTAACCAGATTAATTAAACGGATATTATACCTCTAGTAGATAACTTAGAGATATTAGGAATCTTTAAGGACGAAGATAAAAAGGAGGGAGATAGTATTACGGACAGCTTAAGTACAATATTACGACTACTTAGAGAAGAGTTGGCGGAAGCTAGTTGGTTAATATAGGCACGGTCTAGGATAGATTTGGTGGAACCATATAACGAGGAATAGTAGCTAAGGTTATATAATATAATCTATATAATCTATATAATCTGTGTAATCCGTAACGAAGTAGATAGAGCATACGTACCTTACGGAGCAAAGGGATTTCTTAGGCATATGGTTATGTATTTAAAGGACCACAGTCCCTACCCAGATAGTTCTCTCTTTATAGTGAATTTTAGAATACAATTAGAGTTAATCTGTTGGGCAACTACTCCACTAGTTATTATTACGTTGTTGACCTATTTATATCTACATACCCAGCCTAATAATAGGACCTACTATAGTTCTTGCTATAAGGTTCCGTTATATTATAGGCCAGAAAGAAATATTACTAGTCTTTAACGGATACCAGAGCCCCCCTATTGCAGTTATAATAGGAATACTATAAGAATTACCCCTTTTGCCTATACTCTTCCTTTTCTTTATAAGTAACCTACTTAACTTCTTTAAGGAAGGGGTAACCTAGGGGATAGGCTTTATTAATAACATAAACCTAATTATATATAGGCTAATAGCCGCAAAGAATTGCAGAACACTAAAGAAAGCCTATAATACCTATATAGAATAGGCAAGACAACATAAAGTCTAATTCTTACTAGAGAAATACTAGCTAATCTATTTTATAAGAAAACGTAACTAATCTGCAGATCTCTAGTATACAATTTATATTTAAGGCTTTAGGGGTTAACCAGTTTAGGGCCTAAGGGTATTAGAAGTATAGGTAGATAGTAAGCTCTAGTAGAGTGTATATATAGCATAAGTAGCCTATAAGGGCTAAGTATAGTATATTATATTATCTAGGATTGTTAATTTTATATAGGGTCTATGCTTTTAGAGGTCACGCCTACTATATATAGCAGTTGTCTGGCTAACCATAACATATAGGTCTAGTATTTAGGCCATTAGAGAATCTAAGAAAGGCCCCCCTAAATTACTTCTTAGACCACTCTAAAAGGTCTAAACAGCTTGCCTCTAGAGTATAATAGGCGGATATAAGCAAACGGCTATAGCACTGCTTAAGAAGGAGGCTAATATTCCCCCCTTATAACTATATATTAAAGCCACTATAATATAAAGGGCGTAAAATAAACGTAACTTTAATATTATAAAGTATATTAAGATATGCCTAAATAAACTATAGAGGGACCCTAGGGCGCCCTATAGGAGAATAAACTAACAACCCTAAAGTAGGGAAGATATATTAGAGAAATAGGTAAAGAAAGTAGAAGAAGAATAGTGCTGCTTTAGGGCCTAGGCCTATATAGAGGAGGAAGGGAGATGTGTAAGAGGCTAGTAAAGATAATAGTAAGAAAGAAAAAGGAGCTAGAGTAGAGTATAAAAAAATATTAGGAAACCATCTACTATAATACAATACTGGCTAAACTAATACTGGAGAGATATATAGGAGTTAAAGGTATAGAGGCTAACTAAGGCAAGAGGAACCTAAGCTATAGTATAGTTAATACTATAGGAGGTAAACACTTTAGGGCTTTAAGAAGGCCTAATAAAGGCAAAAAATATAATGGTAATACTCTTAAGAATAGGAATAATAGGACTAAAAAACTGGCTCTACTGGGTGGGTATCCTAGTAGGTAGCCTAAAATATAAATATAGCTAGCTAAGACAGACACCAAAACATATAACACTATTATGCCCCTTATATATTAACTAAGAAGTAATACTCTTAGTACCTGGCATAGAGAACTATAATACACTGCTCTTAATATAAAAAGGCCTTAAGGCGGTTACCCAGTGGCTTATTAGCTAAAATATACTAAACCAGTTCTGGGTTATAAAGGAAATGGTAATAAAGGGTAGGGGGGTAAATAATAAGCGCCCCCTAATAACTCTACAGTAGTAGAGTAAAGTTTACAATACTAGCGCGTCTATAGGCTTGTTATGGCAGCAGTGGTTCCTAAGGAGGTTAAAAAGTAAGGTAGTAGGAGCACTATAGGTGACTCGTAGGCGCCTTGTAGACGCCCTATAGGCGAGTCCTAAAAGGCGGGGAGATAGATTACGGGGTTTTCTTAAATAGAGTTTTCTCCCCATATATACACAAGGAGTAGTCCGCGTGGGCCCAATAGGGATCCAAATTAGACGTTAAGCAATAAATTATTATTATTTAGTTTTAGATTTTAAATCTACCCTAGTTTACTAGATCTTTAGGAATTAAAAATCCAATTACTTTTAAATTTAAAGAGAAGTTTTAGAATATATAGAAAAGTCTAATTATACACTTTTAGAATTTATTATTTAAGCGTTGTTGCGTAATAGAGTTGCGATTTTCTTGATTTTTGGTGGGATTTTTAAGTGGCTAACTTGGTGATTCGGCTAACTAGGTAATTGACTACGTTAGTAAGCTCAACCCCTTTACTTGGCACGATCGGCGGTATCGGACACGTGAGCCGAGCTTTTAGCCAGGTGAGCTTAACTGATCCCTTATCTTTTGCGGAGCGTCTGATTTATGAGATAAGATTTCAACGAATGTTTCGTGTATAACTAATTACCTTTTCTTTCTCACAGGCCTAGACAGCCCTCGCTTATTTGAAGCGATAGGACTTTACCTATAGAAACGCTAGTGCGGTTCGGACTTTTCGTGCGCAATCTGCCGCTGAAACGCCTGGGTGTCGTCGCCGATATTATGTGTGGGGTCTAGTTTCGTTGGTCTCATCACCTGGACAGCAATCATTATGGCATCTCGCCGCATCTTGTTATAAAGAGCAACGTATACCAGGAGGTGACACCTTTGGCGCCTAATACAGTATACAGCACGATACCTAATTTGGTTCTTGTCTAAGGCTCCGAGCCCTCGTCCTTTTGTATGTTGCTTAAGGGGTTGCTTCACTGGCATTGAAGTCTGGTGGAGCGCGTACCCAGCCCAAGTACTTCAATCATCAGGAAGTCGAAATCTTCTTGCGCGTAATGAGGACCTAACACAGAACCCACTTCAGAGTGGTACACGTAAATATTGTTTCAAAAAATCGGTCAGGGCCACCTTCCTCGAAAGTTCCAGATACCGTAGAGCAGAAGTCTCCTTGGCCTGGCAATCAGCGCCAAAAGATTCGTTATGGTCCCTACAGAGTGCCTCCAACTTCGGTGGGCTTTACTGAAGGAGAAAGGGTGAAAGCAGTAACTGACACCAGCAGGAACATAATCCCGAGTCGGAGGCGTTGAATGTTGAGGGTCTCATCAGTCAGACCATCATGGGCGTAAAAAGGCCGTGCGATTCCGGTTGTGTCATTCTGAACACTGCAGCATCTGCAGAGTGGGAAGATGGTAGACCAGTGAAGCATCCAGACGTACAGCAACTTGGCTCTCCAATGTATATTCGTACGCTAACAATTGGTCCTTAGGTCTGGCTACGCCACGCTGTTCTGGTAAAGGACGGCCCAGGAGTCCGAGACATCGTTTGCCAAAATGAGACGATGGAGTATGTCTTTGAGTCCTGCAATGAGAGATCCGAAGTCGTTTTCTTTGTACCGAATTCCACGATTAGCATAGGGTATTTCCTTCGATCAGCCGACAGATTTATCCTCAATACGGAGTTCATGAACACGGAGGACAAGGAGAAATGGGTCTGGCTCACACTTACTTATAACTATGTGGAGGGAACACCTCCGGCATATAAAGATGCAAGAGTTGTGTGGATGTCTATTGGACCAAGCCGATGCGTGAGAGGCATAGACAACCCATTTGGCAAAACGAACGTAACCGCAGCCCAGCAGCCGATAAAGAATGCCTTTTCTGAATATTCTTTTCCTTGGACATCACCTCATGACGGCTGGGTTTTTGGTGGTAGTGGGCATGTGCATGATGGCAGTGTGAGTATTGAGATATTCAAGAATGACGAGCTTATCTGCACTTCTGTTCCTCATTACTCTACAAAGGCTACTGGAGCTATGGGTGGCATGAAGAAACGTCAGTTGATAGGTACTGCTGTCAACAACACCCAGATCGAACACGTTGGTGTTCAAGAGGGATACACTTTCAATCCTCCACTACCAATTAAAAAGGGCGATACCATGCATATCAAGGTAAACTATGATTTCACAAAGCACCCTGGGTAAGAGTCCCCATTCCCCCACAATGAATTTTTTGACTAGCAAAGGCCTGTAGAATGAAGAACAAGAAGAGTGAGCTTGATGCGATTATGGGAATTGTAGGCTCGCTGGTGGCGTTCAACAATCCTCTATAATAGTCAGCATGTTGGGGCAATCGAATAATTTTGGCGTGCATAAATTCATTGGTTCATTAGTTAAGGTGCACAACAAGTCCAGTCTCGGCCGGTACAGTTGATTTAGCCAAGTTGAGAACCTGGACAGGGGTGATAGCAATAACGTTTTCCGACACGAAAACTTATATATTCTGAGGCAGCTGGGATTAGGGAAAGGGCTTTTAGGGCTAATGGCTTCACCATCAAAAGTTCCGAGGAGAATGGGTTCTGGCTACACTAAGCAGTCTAACATCTTTTTTTATACCCTAATATTATTATTATTCTTCTCGTAATTTACAAATCTAAGTCTCTAGATGAGTTACATTTCCCCTTGTATGTTAGTTTCGAGTACATGGAAAGAGCTCTCAGAATGCTTCCGCTTCGGCCGCTTTCCTACCAAACCACGGTGCAAGCGCCCATCGCCCATAGAAGAGCCCACGTTTCCGGTAGGAGAGACTCGTTCTCCTGCCAATCGACATTCATTACTGCAACTGACCCCACTGCGGCGATTGGATCAACAATTTTCGATACTAGGTAAAACTTCCGGATGGGCTTCATGAAACCTTTCTGCCCTAGCACAACACATGCTAGGGCGCCCGAAAGCATAACAAGGTACACCGTTCCCGCGATAACACTCCTCCACCTCCGTGAGCCAAGCTTCTGGGGCTGCTTACGCAAGGTAAGGCCGCATGTGATGATAGTAAAGAGCTCAACAACAAGAAGAACATAGCGAATGGCGTCTCTCGTGATGCTATATGGTCCGAATTCCAAAGCTCTGCGGAGCGACAACTTGAAGTATTGGACGACCACAAGCAAGGCATATTGCATCCAGTATCCAACAGCGGTCCTCCATGTATCAGAGAAGACTGCACTTGGCTCTATGCAGTACGGGGTTGAGCCATCAGTCCTGACAGTCCATATTGTACCAGCTGGGCGCCAGACATTCTTGCATAAGTGCTGGCCCAACATATCTTGTCTGGGCAGTGCCTGACCCAACATCTCTTGTTTGGGCAGTACCTGACCATACGAACTCGCGTAGATTCCAGCAACGATCCGTTGCGGAAACATGGAACCTAAAGTCAGTGCTAGCCATGCGCCGCCAGTCGAGCCCAGAATTACGCCCAGACTTGCTAATAAGCAAGCAAGCAAGCAAAACACCTATCTGCTTGCTTGATTGCCCGATTTGGAAGCCCTCTGCTTGCTTGCTTGCTTGTTGGCCTCAAAATCACGTCTGCTTGCTTGCTTGCTTGCTAATTGCTTGCCAAGACAGTATA
>Ga0307507_10001198_pt1 | contig 57742 bp, 18 predicted proteins | sample 7_EM_MG_FD_207223 | JGI IMG/M metagenome (GOLD analysis project Ga0307507, IMG submission 207223) | Populus trichocarpa ectomycorrhiza microbial communities from riparian zone in the Pacific Northwest, United States - 7_EM | ecosystem: Host-associated > Plants > Roots > Unclassified | place... | reverse complement strand
AGACGGCAGATTGCGGCGGAATACGGCAGATTGCTGTCAGATTGCCGTCTCGTGGTCGGTCTTCGGTTGTTCAGTCGGTGGAAACAGGTGGACGTGTGTAAGGTGTCACGGGGGTGTCCCGTGACAGACACAATGGCAAGACAATGGTAGGACAATATAACATAATGGCAGGATAATATGGGACAATATAGGACAATATAATACAATGGTAGGATAATAGTAGGACAATATAAGATAATATAAAAAATTAAAATACAAGATATAAAAAGAGGGAGCCCTGACGCTTCCTCTTTTTCCTACTTCTATAGCCCTAGCGCCTAATACAGTATAATATCGTCTATCTGTATAAGCGATAGTATTAAGACGGTTAGAAGTACTAGGAAAATTTATAAAGTATATTACTTTAAGTAATATACCTAAATAACTAGTTTAGCGCATGGTTTATATAATATATAATAATAACAGGGGATCTCCCATTGTTATATTACTAAGCAATACCTTTAAAGCTACATTTTTCTAGTGCTTAGAGGTCTTTGGATTATTGCAAGACACTTTATAAGAACTTATTTTAATATAGTGGCTTAAGATTTATTAAGCCCTATAGTAGTTATATCTAACTAGTCTTTAAGAATATAAACATTCTTAAATAAGGAAGCATTCTTAATAGCTATGATTAAACTAAGATCTGTATAAGGCCCATTTATAACATATTGTGGTGCTTTAATATTTTATTAAACTTAAATAAGGTGTTCTAATAACGGAAATCTATTAATGGTTAAATATCTTCTTATTTAGGAAACATTACACACTTACAGCTCTCTTATTAGCTTTTATAATGCTAATATAGTGTAGCAACTAACTTTATAAAATCTAGTTCATTCCTTAACCATCTCTATAATATAGATAAGTTAATCTTAATCTCTTTAGGTCTTAAAGAATAAGTTAACCTTTAGGGGATTCTGTTCTAATACAGCCAATAGTCTTACCACCACTATCGCGAGTATACAGTTCGTTTGAAAATTATCAGTCTTAGGAGTTAAGGCAACTAGAGACCTAGCGACTAGTCTTTTTAACTAATCCTAATGGATTATCTTCCCTACCCTTCTAAGTGAGAACGCCACGCAGATTACTAGCCTTTGAGGTGAAAATATTACTAAGCTAATATAGACCTTATAGATGTTAGGGGATAACTGCTTTGGAATTATAGCATGCTTTGTAACCGACTACGGTACCCTGCCAAACCACCACTGTTTTACCTGCGTATTGCCTACGTATCGCCTACGTATCACTTGCGTATCACCCTGTTTTAGCCACGTATTAGTCTCCCCTTTGGTTTTATTGTATACCCCTTCCTCGTGTATATATAGACACTTTCAGCTACATTTACAATCAAGTCGCTCACTCAATTCTCCCATACTTGCACTGTTACATGCTTACCTATTTATATATACCAACTCTATTACTATATCCAGATTCCGGTAAACTAAAAGGGTCTACTCTAATTTAACCTACTGCCTCTCTTAATGGTTTGATCGTGTCTTCTCTTAAAAGATTATATTAAGAGCTTAGATACTTCTCTATTAAGCCATACGGACCTAAGATCTTGTTAACTTATAGTGGAATATCTTTATTTTCGCTAATAATATTCTGGCCCTTATTAGGGATATTAAGTATTTTAGTAGAGGTCAGGACCTCTAATTGTGCTAACTAGGCTCTACTAGTCAAAGGCTAACTAGGTGTCTTAAAGTATTAGCAAATATAGTTACTAGTATATGTTAAGCTGCCTAGAAAGGATTTATGTATATAAAACTATAGCACTATAGCCTAGAGGCTGTATGCGCAGTATTATATATAGTATAATACAATGGATATATATAAAAATATATATATATAAAAAGTATTAATGAATCTGGGTGCTAAATCGAGATTATAGATAGAGGAGACGTAAAAGGGATAAGAGGAGGCTTATAAGTCTGGGTGGTATAGCAGGTGGTATAGCAGGTAGAGAAGCGTTCGCTAATACGCTCATTTATTTCTTATAAGATATTTAACTAATTGTTTTATATAATAACCAAACAATATACCCGTCTACACAATTCTGTATATTAGTCTTAGCGTGTAATTAAGACGTTTTTTCTACTACACCTCTACTAATACTTCTGGAATTATGGCACTAATAATAAACCTAAGCTATAACACTAAAGACACTCTTAAGTAAGATCTAGGGCTTATGAACAAACAATATAATACAATCTACTATAATGTTGAAATTAAAATGTCGACGCGCGGGCTCCTTAGATAGCCACTATGCTCCCCTACAAGCAAGGCATAAATACGGCAAATATTAAACAAAATCTCCAATGAATTCCTATCCGTGTTTCTAGGTTTACCTAAGAACCTATATACTAAATATATTAAACAGCTTGCCCAGCGCTGTAGCTATAATGTGACACATTAAACAAACAAAACGGCTCCTATTAGGCAAATTACAATAGGCAACCTAGTACTCCTACACTCTACTATCACGTATTATCTACTAGCCGGCATACTAAAGGCAATAAGGCAGGAGGGAACACCAAGGTTATATAGAATAATAATAATACTAATCCGGCGGGCAGCTAACGAAGAACCAATAATTATCCTAACCCAAAAGCTAGCGACTAGCAAGAATAACACCCTAGATATACACGTTAATAATCTAAGCTTTAATATATTTATAGACATACTAGGCTAGGATATTGACTTTAACCCTAAAAGCGAAACGCTTTGCTACTATGTTGGCGATAAGATAGCTAGAGGACAAATTCAGCTTATAAACAAAGAGAAATAGTACAGTACGGTTAAGGATATATTTCTATAAGAAATGGATAGGTTTTTATTTATAATAGAACAAAGAAGAATAAGTAGGTTACTACTTAAAGTTAAGCCAGCGTTACTAACTTGTATTTACAGTCTGCGCTACCAGCCAAGAACAATATAATCACTTACCCTCTATTTCCGCACCCTTGCCTTTACTAGATAACTTACACTCTATAAATATAAGAATAGGTAGAACTGGTAAACAGGTTAATACTAAGGTAATACTTAACCCACAGCTGTTTTAAAAAACCTCTCCTAGTCAAAAAAGAGCCCTCACTCTACGCCTTAACCCGCAATAGAAAAGGCAAAGAAAACTATAACTATAGTATAGATTATGCGCCTTAAAGCTACTGCTTTATTTAGAATACTTACTAGTTTAATAAATCACTATATATAAAGGTAGACGGCTTAATAGAGCCCTTTAGTGTGCTATTAGGCGAGGGAGTCTTAAAATAATATAACCTAAGATATTCTTATAACTTATCCGGCATTCTTAAAACGCCTAAGGGGATTAGACAATAAAGCCTAAGGTTTATACCCATTCTTTCTAGTAAACTTATTAGGGTAATATATGTTAACACCGTCCCTAGCTTACTCTTAGTATCCAACACCTAATCCTTATATCTATGCTTACGCTTTCCTTGCCACTTTACTAAATTTAATTACTGTTGCAATACATATATAGGGGATAGGTTGGGCTTACTATAGGCTGGCAGGGTTAACGACGTAGAAGAATAACGTTGGATGTTTACAGTAGAAATACTAGGTGTTGCATAAGGGTATAGAATATGGCGATATAACTATGTAGAAGTGTCATTACTGTCCTAAATGCTGCCTATGCCTACCCTAGCATTATCTACACTAATAAGCTGCACGGATAAGGTGGATAAGCTTCGCTTTAAGCGTAAGACGGCTGTTAAACCTAGTATAGGTAGACTGGAATAAGGTATAGGATCTAAAAGCCAGCGCCTTAGGTAGGTAAAGTGGTTTAATAAGGTACCTCCCTGTTAAATTCAGACATAAGTCTTACCAGCCTGCTGCTTTTATTGCCAGGATTAACGTTTAACCTTTTATATACCTATACTGTATCTGCTAAGGGATATGCTAATAGAATAAAACAGTTTCGCGTATAATAGCAAATAGTATTTAACAATCTTGGAATGTCTAATAATGTTTTTTTAACTACTAACTTAACGCGAGTTAATAGGCTGTAGTTGCGGCTTAACCGTAACTAGTTAGAACTAGCAGCTAATTACAACAAATACACCCCTATTTAAATTATTTATAAGCACTATATTAGTAACACTCTTACTAATACTGCTATTAGTCCAATATATACCATACCAGTATACGTTCTTTTAAGTTGTTAATCTATATACGCCCTAGATATTATAGAAACAGCTATAAGGTAACCCATTCTAGCTATAAGATATACCATTTACTAACTAGGCAAATACAGGAGCGTTACTATAGTAGGTAAATATAAAAACGCGTTATTAAACACTTAAACTAGTAGTAAGAACCCTACTTTAAGTCAATGTATAATAAGGAAATAAGGATAACTAGTATAATTAACCTTACGCCTCTACCTAGCCTACTACTAAGGGTTACCCATATCCTAGCTAATAGAAGGAAAAATGCGCTAGTAAAGAATAAGCATATAGAACCCAGCCAGAATAAGTAATATTGTAACTCTAGTCTAGTTATATCTAGGCGTAGAGAGGAGCAGGCATGCAATAGACCCTATTAACGTCTTATATAATATATTAAGCTGGCTAAAAATATATAGAATGTATATAGCCGCCTCCGGCTAAAAAGGGTAATATTTAATAATAAGAATAGCAACTCTGGTCTAGTTATATCTGGGTATAAAGAGGAGCAGGCATGTAATAGACCCTATTAACATTGTATATAATATATTAAGCTAGCTAACAATATGTAGAATGTGCATAGCCGCCTCCGGCTAAAAAGGGTAATCTCTAATAATAAGGATAGTAACTGCAGGTCTATACCTGCTTCTTCTATAAAATAACAGCAACCAAATATTAATAAATCTACTAAATCTGTTAATAATCTAGCAGCAGAACCAGCTTAGTTAAAGACGCGAAGTCCCAATTTTTTAGTTAAGGTAGGTTATATATTTATGCATAACCAGAGTCTAACTGTAATACTTAATAGTCTCCTCTACTATTTAGCACTTAGCGTGCCCTAGCAAATAAAACACTCTCTTTATTATCTAACCGCCCACCACTATAAAAAGCAGCATCTTCGCAATATACCTCCGGCTCTTAATAATTATGTATTGGTTTAAAATACTCTCCCATATACCCCATCTGTACCTCACTGTATAAACAATTGCATACTAATTTAAAATACTCTCCTACGCGCCTAATCTATACCTTATCGCGTAAATAACCAACATTTAGCTTTATATCCTCCCTAGTAAGCCGTGTTCGCCTAAACCCTAATATAGCTTTATCCGCAAAACAAGTAACCTCCCTTTAATATAGAGTACACCAACCTAGTGTTTAATCTAAAGGGGACCTAAATAGCACTAGGGAAAGTAAGGACGAGTTAGACTATAAAGACAATTTTAACCTAACTACCGCGCTACAGGCAAGAGAAGAGTACCTCTGGATATCACAACGGCAACGTATAAAAGAAAACCCACCTAAGAGATATGAGCCTATATTTACGCTTTATAGGTCTATTTTACTAGTAAGGCTAGTAACTAACTCTAGGACTTGTAATAGGCATCTTATTAACCTATAGTTCGACCGCTTTCCAGGCCTTATTAAGGATATAATAAAAAAGGCATAATTAGAAGCCATTTTAAAGCAGCTGAAAGCAGTATAAAAAAAAGCTAATTGTATTCCTAACCCAGTGTCCGCTTATAAGGTATCTATATACTAGAAATATTATATTAAATTATCTACTAATAATCTTAATATTATATACAGCTATTTAATGTAATAGGGAACTTTAGGAACTACATAATTATAAAGGCTTGTATAGTTATAAGGGAGGTGTATAGGCTAGGGTTTAACAACACGCCTAAACTAATTGTGGAACTACTAACTAATTACAATTTTATTACGCTGGATTACATAAAGGTATTTTGCCTATGCTATTTAGTAAAATACTAATAAGAGTTAATAGCCAAGTGATAACCGCTTCTATTCCAACGTAATAGTTGCTAGCATAGCTGGTATATTTCATAGTAGAGGAAGGAACGGCCTTGCCTAATTACCCTACTCTTATAACATGTTCAAAAAGCTTACCGGCAATACTATTTCTTTTGTTTTAACAGTAATATATTATGTAATTAGGGAGTACCGAACTAGGTCTAAGGTAACGGACAACTTTTATGGCACTATTGTTAGCGGTTAGTGTATATCCAGTGTTTTACTACCTATTATTATTCTCTAACCCGTTATAGAAGCCTACACTAACCTCTTAGGCAGCTAGAACCAAATGTCTAGAAAACGGCAATCTGGAATCTAGCTGCGGCTTTAGCCTATATTTATTAAACATACTGCGGGCCTAATACCGGATTAATTAACTATAGAAATTATTAAGGACCCATATAAATATGACCTTAATAACCTTATAGCGGATTTAAGCAATAACGTAAAAGAGAGGTTTCTTGCAAGCCTTAGCAACAATAAAACTAACGCGATTATTAACTTAGGCTATTTATTGGTGAGCCGGGCTATACCATTTAATCTATCAAGTCTGTCTTAAAGGGAGAGCTCTAGAGTAGGCTAGACCAGTCTACCAAGTCTGTCCTAAATAAAGAGCTCTAGAGTAGGCCAGACCAGTCTGCCAAGTCTATCCCAAATGGAGAGCTCTAGAGTAGGCCAGACCAGTTTACTAAGTCTGTCCTAAATGGAGAGCTCTAGAGTAGGCCAGACTAGTTTACTAAGTCTGTCCCAAATAGAGAGCTCTAGAGTAGGCCAGGCTAGTCCGCTAAGTCCATCTCGAAGGGAGAGCTCTAGAGTAAGCTAGAAAATCTAGGAGGCCCTACTACTACTACAATATTTACTAATTTAACTTTTGGAACTAGCTAAGTTCGTTAGATTTAGCAGAATATATATCCTCCGCCCTAGTGTACCACTTTGTCCTAAATACAGGAACCGGCGAGCCTAGGCCAGAAAGGTTTAAATCTAATAAGTTATTTATATAATTTAAGCAGTACTACAGCCTTGCAGAGGACAGCTATGGCTGGTATAGTAATAGGAAAGCAATATTAAATTTAATTAAGAATAAGGAGCAGTATATAAAGTTTGTAATATATGCTCTGGACTCTAGTATAGAGGAGCTAGTACAGTTTTCGGTAGGAGATTATATGCAGGACTTTCCATACTCTTCTATAGGATAACTGCGGCTTCTTTATTGTATATACTAGCTCTTAATTTACCTTTCTTTCGGCCTATATCTGCTACTCTTAGTAACTACTTTTTAGCTATATATATGTGCTATAATAGTAAAGCTAAATGCTTGTAGTATATTATTGTCGCAGGGAGAGCAGGAAAGGTCTTATGGTTTTAGAATATATTATAAAACAGTTGGGATATTATATTAAATTGTCTAAAATAATATAATGGATTATATAAAGAAGTGTATACAATTTGCCTTGCTAGCCTTATAAATAGCTTTAAAGTAGCCTTTGTTTATTATCTAAAATATACTGTTGGTATAAAAGAGGTAGATGGCTCTAAATACAATTGTGGTTGCAGGTTGCGTATAGGTTGCGCGTAGGTTGCGCGCAGGCTGCGTGTCAAAAAAACATGACATAGGCTAGTCGGTCGAGTTGCCAAATACCCTCAACTGCGCGCCAATTGCGTCAACCACCAACCATTGAGGCCATTAGTAGGGTACCATATTTTGCCAATGACTATATAGGCTTTATTTTTCTATAAAACACGTAATCTACTTCCTAGCCTATTAGAAGTAGCCTTATACCGCCTAAATAGAGGGTATAGGAGAATTAATCCCCTACTCTAACTAATCCCCTATTTAAATAAGTCCCCTACTTAAACAAATCTCCTATAGAAGCTAATACCTATATATTTCGCCACCCTATGGGAACCAGTCCCCTACTCTAATAAATCCCCTACGCCAACAAATCCCCTATATTAACAAATTCCCTACTTTAATAAATCCCCTACTTTAACAAATCCCTTACTCTAACAAATCCCCTATAGGTGCCAATACCTATATATTTCGCCGCCCTATAGGAACCAATCCCCTACAGTTTGCATTCCCGTATAGCTTTTACTCCCCTATAGGAGCTATTAGCTATATCTACTACTCCCCTACGGGAACTAATCCCCTATAGCTCCCGTTCTTATATCTTAAACTAAAATTATTATCTAGTATATAGTAACCGTATCTTCTATTGCCCTATAAGAACTATGCTCTATAGCTCCTACTCCTATACGGCTTTTATTCCCCTATAGGAACTAATGGCGATTTCTTTTACTCCCCTATAGGAACTAATCTCCTATAGCTTTTAGTTCTCTATAAGAACTAATACCTATATCCTCTGTTACCTTATAGCTTTCGGTTCCCTATAGGAACTAACACCTACCTTTTATTACGGACAGCTTAAGTACAATATTATAACTACTTAGAGAAGAGTCGGAGGAAGCTAGTTAGTTAATATAGGCACAGTCCAGAATAGATCCAGTAGAACTATATAACAAGGAATAGTAGCTAAGGTTACATAATATAATCTATATAATCTGTAATAGAGCAGACAGAGCACACATACCTTATAGAGCAAAGGGATTACTTAGGCGTACGGTTATATATTTAATAGACCACAGTCCCTACCCAGATAGTTCTCTCTTCGTAGTAAATCTTAGAATACAATTAGAGTTAATCTATTAGGCAACCACTCTACTAGTTATTATTACGTTATTAACACTATTTTTACCTATATACCCAGCCCAATAATAGGACCCACTGTAGTTCCTACTATAAGGTTCCGTTATATATTCACTACTAAGGTTATAGTATTAAATAAGGTTAAACAATATACCACCTAAAGCACCAGTCACAATATCGTCAACGGCAGCCACGACCTTAGGGTTAGGAGATACCAGTATAGCAAACATGGATTCTTAAGTAGTTACGCGAGGTTAGTTATAGGAAATAGTTAATCACTTATAGGATAATAGCAGGCTACTTAAAGAACGCATTAATAGAATTAGAGCAGTAAAGGTTCAGCTACCTTTAATCAAACAATTCTTAGGAGAGAAGTTGAGGCTTAAGGGGTTTTTCACGCAGATATATTTTAAGGTTATATAGGAAGGAGCGAAGTTAGCAACACCTACAGACTAGGTAGCGTACGCAGGACTATTCTTATTAGAAAGAGCTCTAGAGTGGTTTAAGCCTTACCTCACAGAGATACAAGTAAATGGTATAACAACTACTAACCTAGACGTACGGTATGTGTTTATAAGTTAGAACGGATTTATAAAACGGTTAACATAAATATTTAGAAACCCCAAAGCAACCACAATAGCGGAACGAAAACTTTAGAACTTAGTACAACATACTTTAGCAATTAAGTATATAACACAGTTTTAAACACTAGCCATATAGGTTAAGTGAAATGACAGGGCGCTTATAGCATAGTATAAACAAGGACTTAAGGCTAAAGTCCAGGACATAATCATTCTAATAAAAGATATAGATACTCTAAGGGAGTTAATAGATCAGTTAATAAAGATTAATAATAGGATCTATTAAAGGGAACAAGCTAAGAAGGGCTAGAACAGAGTTCCACAGTTATATAAGGTATAGAGTACGTAATAACCAACACAGAGTTAAAAATTATAGAATAGTGCAGAGCTAATAGACCTAAGCGGTACCAAAGAAACCTAAAAATAGGAAAAGAAACTATAGAAACCTAGAGGTTAAGGATCTAGTAATTAAAGGACTAAAGAGTAGAGGCCAAACCAGGGATCTCAACAGCAGAAGACATTTAGGCGGACTCTACAGCAAAATTAGTAGTTTAGAAACGGAGCTTATATAAATTACGGAAAATAAGGTTATTTCGCCAAAGACTACAAAGGTAGTTAGAGTAACTATATAGTAAAGGAAACCAGGCCAGCAGACAGCACATATATATAGAAGAACAACGGTGCACTATAAGGAACAAAAGAATGTTTAATTAACAGTTTTGCGTATTATTACAATAACGCATACCAAATTTATAAGGACGCTAAGTACGGCGCAAGCTATTAGCTATAGGAGCCATTATTATCTAAGTTTAGAGGAACCAATAAACCAGCTTATAGATTGGACATCAAAGACAATAAATTTAATATAGACAAAGTATTTACTAATAATAAGGTAATAAAGGCAGCTTACTAGAAGCATACAAACCTTAAAGAGGTTAAAACAGAAGTAGAAACTAAAACCATTACAGAACAAGGTTTAGTAATAGGTATTGCAATACCATTAGATATAATTTCCATCGCTTTACAAGATAATAGGAGCAATATTCAAAAGAAACTAAGCAAGTAGACAACTACTAGTGCTAGCTTATTACTTAATAAAGGCAAAAGGCCACAGGTCCAAGATTCTTATAATAAGATAAGGAAAGCTCCAGACTTGCAAGATATAATAAGAACAGCTTAGGAACCTATAACGGATAAAAACCAATAGAAAAGAGCAGTAACTTAGTTTAATAACAAACAAATAAGTATAAAACGTAAGTTTAAGAACTATAAGTTTGGGGAACAAATAAGAACGTTAGCAATCCTAGGTAAACGTGGTATTCAGCCTAAAGATTAAACAGTTAATACTAGGATTAAGAAGTAAGAGGACTATAAAGATCTAGATATAAAATATAGAAAATAAAAAACTATAGATAAATTTAGGACAAGAATTATCGCATAGCAAGAGCAAAAGCTAGACAAGAGGTTAGCTATACCAGGTTATATAAGGGATAGAGCACCCATATAGAGAATTATTAATAGGCCAAGTGTAGGGACACCTAGGGTAAAGTAGTTAAACAAACTAGAACAAGAGGAGGATCTAAATATCCTAACTAAGTTCAAAGAAAGACATACCAAAGGATATTACAATATAGCGATAACAAGGTACTTTCTAATAGATAAACCATACACACTAAACCAGTTATACGGAAAGTGGTATAGGCAACAACACAACAATAAATGGGAAGATTTTTATATATGGCTAGACAAAAAAGTTATCCAAGACTAACCCATTACGGAAAAACACATAAGTTATATTAAAGGGGTATTAATTATAACGTTAAGGAACCTAGAAGAGGGATCTAAAAACTAGAGAAGTAAATAATAAATCTTAGTACCCGCAACAGAGATACCAGTAGTTAGGTTAACTAGGTATAGGTTTAAACTTAAAAATAAAAACAAACTAAGAGTTAACCTAAGTCACTTAGCGTATTACACACTATTATAAATAGCTTATATGGATAACACCTATAATATACATAGAGCACCAAAAGATAAGAACCGGAAGTACCTAATAAGGATATATTAGGCACCTAAAAAAAGGCGGTTTAAGAATGCTAAGTATATATATAAATAGTACCTAGTAGAAGTACAAGGTTAAGGAGACTTAATACTTTAACTAAGAAGATTCCTTACAGAAGAATACCTAAACGGATAATAGTGGTAAAAATGCCCAGAGAACACTTATCTATAGTATATAGAGGAAAAGAAACAAACTAAGTATTGGTTAAGGTTAGACTAAGTACAAGCAGGATCTAGCAGCCAACAGTTAGAAAAAGGGGAGGCGCATAGAACTAAAGGGAACTAGTGTTAGAGCCTCAGACCCTTAAAGGAATATAAGGATAACACCTAAACTTATAAGTTAAGTAGCAAGATCAGCAGTTTAAGGCATTAGTAGACAGTAGAGCAATAAGGAACCACATATTACCAAAGGCAGTAGAAAAAATAGGGTTACCACATAGATAAAAGGAATACCTATATCCACTTATAACAATTTCAGGAGATCAGATAGCCTATAAAGGAGGTATTATTAATCTTAAAACAGGACCTATTTAGTTAACTATTAAAGGGAGAGTAGTAAAAATGTCTTTTAATATCCTACCATTAGGACAGGACAAGGCAATACTAAAAATGCCTTAGTTACAGAAGTATAATCTAAAGATTAATTAGGTTATAGGTTAAATCAATATTAAGGATATTTAACAATGTAAGGTGCAACAGCAAACCAAGTTAGTATAATACCAAGTTGGAGCAATATATAAAGAGACTAAGCAAGGCTTAAGTTATATACCAAAGAAATACCACAAGTATAATAAGAAGTTACGGTTACTAGAAAGTAAGAAGCTGTTAAAACATATAGTATAGGACCATAAAATAGAACTAGAAAAGGAAATAAGTCCAAAGTTCTTTCTAATTTATAAGCTCACTAAAACTAAGTTAGTAGTACTTAAGGAGTTTATCCAGGAGAACTTACGCAAGGGATATATTAGACCATTACAGTCGTTAGCAGAATATCTAGTACTATTTATGTTAGCGACTCAGTCAATCAAGGCACAAGCACGGCAAGAGGGTCGCGCAAGCCTATACGATTGGATTGTCTATAAACGAGAATCCAAAGCTAAAGAAAGGAAACAAGAAGAACGGAAGTACCGCTTAAAGTTATATACAATCTAATGGTCACGTGACGGCAGTTTGCGGCAATTTGCCAGTGCCGTAACATTACCCCCCCCTCCGGAAAAGCCTGCCCTCAGGCTTTATATATCCGTATTACCCCCACAGGGCATTCTTATCTTTATACTCTACTGGTAATTTGTCGTCTTCGCTATGCCAGCAATCCATCCACTTATCTAAGTACTTTGGCGGTCCAGGTTCGTTAGGATAACGGCTATAAAACTCTTGTAACTTATAGGGGCTACCTATAAAATTCCATATAGGGTACCAGGTAGGGTCTAGATCATATCCTTTCCAACTTACGCGGTACTTTAGTATTCCTCATACAAGTTTACAGGCCAGTATTTCTTCAATTTCCCATTTATCGTCGCCATTAACTTAAATCGGCAGTGGAGGCTTATTCTTTTGTCCAGGTAGTAGGTTATTTGTAGCTTTCCATAGCTTATCCGGTAAGAAAATAGGGTGGACTTTAATTAAGTCTAGGAGTTCAACCTTATATAAGTTGCCTTCTTTATTAAGGATCTTATACGGTCCTGCTATTTTATAGTCTAGCTTACAGCTAGGCCGTTCTATCTTCTAGTTCTTTATTATAACCCAGACCTTATCGCCTTCAGTAAAGTCAGGCTCGCGCCTGTGCTTATTTGCTTGCTGTTCCATTAATTTCTGGGCCTTCTCTAGGTTCTTACAGGCTACCATCCATACTTCTTCCAAGCGTCTAGCATACTGCTGTGCTTCCTCATAAGATAGTTTCTCACGTACGGTCTATAGTCCTTCCAGTCTCTCCCAGTTAAAGCTTGTATAGGGTAAGTATCCCATTTCTAGCTAGATAGGTGCAAACCCTATCAAGTTATAGGGTAGGGTTGCCTAGGCGTAGTCCATTATAAGTAGTAGTTCGCCCCAGTTATCCTAAAAGTAGTTAATAAAGGGCCGGAGTCTCTAGTCCAAGTATTAATTTACAATCTCCGTCTAACCGTCTGTCTAGGGGTAGTATACTATAGAGAGCTTTAGCCTAATACCTAGGATCCGGGTGAACTCGTTCTAGAAGGCTAATATAAACTACAGCCTATAATCGGATATAATAGTATCTGGTAGTCCATAAATTCGGTAAACGTAGTGGATATACAGTCAGGCCGCCTCCTTAGCGTCAATATTCTTGTAATAGGGAATCGAGAACGGGCGCTTACCAAAGTGGTTAACTAGAATCATAACCATATCATATCTATCGCGGTCCATAGGTAACTCGTGGAAATCTATAGAGATATACTACTAGGGGCGTTCTGGTATCAGGAGTAGCTTTAATAGCCCTAGGGTCTTATCTTGTGGAATTGTAGACCTACGGCAGTCATCATAGTTCTGTACATAGCGGTTAATATCCGTAACCATTCCAGGCCAGTAGTAGCGGTCGCCAATAATTCTACAGGTCTTATTTTTTCTAGGGTATGCCATAGAAACCTAAGTATGTGCTTCAGCGATAAGTCAAGTCCGTAAATTCTATTCCTCTGCCACTACCAGCTATTCCTAGTGCTTAAGCAGTCCATTTTCAAGGGACCATAGGCTAGTAGCATCCTTTACCTTTTCGCGGTACTCCTGTAGAGAAGGGGCCATGCGGTTTGTCTATAGCAGTTTATCAATAAGGTCAAGTTCCATGGAGTTAACGGGATATATCTTAGCGTCCAAAGGGTCTGTATTTCGTTCTGCCTATATCCAGGGGTTAAGGTGCTCTGGTCATAGTAGTGTCTGGGTCCATAATGAGATCTTCACAGCCGCCTAGTTACCTAGGTCCTATTCACGTCTTATAAAAGCATCCGCACGGTTCATAGCGCTAGGTTTATACATAATTAAGAAGTTAAACTAAGATAGAATATCCGCCTAGCGTGCCTACCGGGCCGTAAGGGCCTTAGTTGTCATAAAGTATTCTAGGGCCTTATAATCCGAAACTACCTTAATAGACTTAAGGGTCCCCTTTAGCTATGCACGCCAGTGCTAAAAGCTAGAGATAATAGCCAGCATTTCTTTATCATAGATGTAGTAGTTTAGCTCAGCATCTATCATAGTCTTCAAATAGTATGCAACAGGGTACTATTCTCCGTCCAGTTGCTTCTAAGAGAAAATACCGGCTATCGCACCGTCTAAGGCATCAGTTTCTAGCATCAAGGGCCATTCTGGGTCAAAGTGGGCAAGTAGGGGAGCCGATACTAGCCGTTTTTTAAGCTTATTAAAGGCCTGCATACATATAGCGTCAAAGTGGAATAGCTGGTCCTTCTTAGTAAGGCGGTTAAGAGGCCAGGTAATCCTGCTATAGTTCTTAATAAAGCGTCGGTAGAAGTTACAGAAACCTAAAAATAATTATACCCCCTTTACGGTCCGTGGGGGTATCCACTGGTCAATTACGGCCGTTTTCTCTAGGTCGGCCTCAATTCCGTCTATACTAATAATAAAACCTAGGTACTTTATACGCTTAATACTAAATTCCAATTTCCTAATATCGGCCTAGAGACCAGCCTCGCGGAGCCGTTATAGGACTTTATAGACATGCTCCTCATGTTCTAACTCATTCTTAGAGTAGATTATAATGTTATCCAAGTAGGCCATATAGAAGTCGTTAAGGTAGTTAAAGAGTATATCATTTATATATCGCTGGTACGTAGCCAGTCCATTAATTAGTCCAAAAGGAAGTACTTTATATTTATATATTCCGTAACAGGTCCAAAATATAGTAAGATCTTCTAATCCAGGGTCCATCCTAATCCGGTAAAAAGCCTAACGGATATCAAGCTTAGTAAAGACCTTAGCTCTACTTATTCGGGCTAGAGTCTCATCAAGTAAGGGCAGTGGATAGCGGTCCTTGCGGGTTATATTATTAAGTTTATGGTAGTTAATACAGAAACAAAGTCCTCCATTTAGTTTTTTAGCAAAAAGAATAGGCGAGTTAAAAGGGGCTTAACTAGGCTTAATAAAGCCCTTATTTAGGTTATCAATAAGGTACTACTTTGTAGCTTGTAATTTGGCAGTTAACTACTAACAAAGGGGGCTATAACTAAGGGTGTCTTCCTTATCTAGCTTAATCTCAATCTTATAGTTGTATGGTCGGTAAGGTAGGAGCATATTAGACGCTGCCTTAGAGAATACGTCCTTAAATTTCTAGTGTTAATGGGGCAGTTTCTGTTCTACCAGTTCCTTATCTATAGGCTCACTTTCCTGTCCGCTAAGCTTACTCTCCTTTTCCTCAATTAATCGATCAATTTTATACAAGCTGGTAGTAAAGGCAATAGTGTTAGGTTAAACCAAGTTCCGATAGAATCCTACGGCGCTAATACAGTAGATATTAACTAGGGGAAGGTCCGTAGGTTTCTTTACAGACTTTTATTAGGCCGTATTTTGCGGGATAGGGTTTATAGTCTTCCTCAGCTCACGTTCCATTTTCCGTAAGTTGTCCTTCCGGTCTATTAGTTTGGTATAGCGTCCAGTATTCCTAGCCTTCCTTCATAGCTGCGTAGGGCCTAAGTTCTCCGCAGGGGACTTAGCTAGGTTACTACTGGTTTCCTAGGTCTTTAGTACAGGTAGTATAGCATAAGTAGTCTAGGGGCGGCTTAGTATACGGACCCGTTACGGATTAAGCTGTACGTCTTTCTTAAAGGCCTAGTCCCTACACATAGCATCGGCCTAGTAAACGGTATCTATCTATAGGCGCACAAGGTTTTCTATTATAATGCTAATTTCCCTTATAAAAGAAGGTGTTAGGGGTAGGGTTTTGGGCCAGACAAGCCGTCTACTCCATACATTAAGCTGTAAGCCTAGATAGGCTAGCCATTTTCTTCCTAAGATCATATCATGGCTTCCTAGGTCTGTAATAAAAAAGGGGACATTATACTGCCTTTGTCCATCAACACAAAGGTAGATCCGTAAGATAGTTATAATAGGTAGTCCTATCCGTCCATTATACCCGCAGATAGGGACTGGTTTGGGCAGTTCTTCAAGGGGTACATTTAAAAAGTTAGCTAGCTTTACAGTATACTAGGTGTCTATTAAGGCAAAGGCATTTGCTCCAGAGTTAGCTAAAGCAGAGGTTAAAACTTAATATCCATTACAAAATAAAGTATAAGGGATAGTGCAGCTTCTTCCACCAACTAGCCAACCTAGATCAATATGTAATATATCAATTCCTTTTAACCCTAGAGAGGAGTCTTTCTCTAGGGTTCCTCTTTTTCCAACTCCTCGCTGTCCTCCTAGATCAACAGAACTTCATCTATTTTTGCCTTTATTAGGTAGTCCTTGGCGAAGTAGTCCTTCTGGCCGTATAAGAAGCAAGCTCCTTGATTACTAAGGGCCTATCTACAGGGGTCGCTATACGTCGGCCAAGTATACGCCAGACCCGCGGTAGGGCTAGCTACGCAGCTAGCTGCTAAACTAACGGCGGGCTGTGCGGCTAGTGCTATAGGAGTTGCCAGTCATGCTAGGGCACTGCGGGCCGTTCTTGTAGCGCTTATAGTCTGGTTTAAAGAGTTTCTGGCTTTGTACCGCTCGGCTCGTGCCTTAATTCGACGGAGGCCTTAATTAATAGCCAGGCAGTGGTCCGTAAGTACCTTTAGCGTTTATACTGTAGTAAAAACTAGCAGTACAGCACGCTATAGGTCTAGGGTAAGCTTGTCAAAGAGGTCTAGCATCAGGTCTTTATAGGGAATTTAGGCTTAGCCGGCTAGGTGCAAAAAGCGGGTCTAGAAAGCTAAAAAGGTCTCTGTTATTTTTATATTAAGGGCCTTATAATCAAGGCGGGCGTTCTGTATCTTAAAGGGGTCCTTATAAATAGAAGACAGGTAGTCAATTATCTCTTCTCTAGAGAGGAAGGGGTCTGCCAAGTCCTAGGCATATCGCGGACGTAAATGCGTCTATGCGTCCCCGCTGGTACAGCCGAAGACATAGGCCATCTTAGCTTAAGTAGTAGGGAAGTGGTCCATATTAACCTCAAGCTTGTCTTGTAGTTAAAGCTTCCAATTATCAAACATAGGGTCAGTTCCGTCTGTGAGCAAAGGAGGGTTTACAACCTTCACAAATCGCGACGATGCTAATGCTATGCGTTGGGCTAGGGTCTTAAGGACTATAGCAAGTCTTTAGGTGTCTAATAACTCTTCGCTAGGTATAGGGGTGTCTCTGGTTTTAAGCAGCTCTCAAAGCCACTCAATTTCGGTATTAGCTACTGCGAGTTCTTCCTAGGGGGTCAAGACGGTGACTGTTTCACCATTGGAGGTATTTGCGGGTCCTGCAGCGGCTTTACTGGCTGCTATATTTCTTGGCATAGTGGTAGGGGTTTTGGGTAATTTCCAGTATTTATTTATTTTCTAGGGGTTCTGGTCCGTGCGTGTCCTATTCTTAGGTTTCGCGTTCTGTTCGTGTTCTTTTGGTTCTATCCTGTCCTTATAGTCCTGGTGATGTCCTTGGGGTCCTGTTCTATGTCCTTATAGATATATTTGAGTTCCTTCTTAGGAAGAAAGAGTGGTAGAAAGAGCTTTGGATAATATTAGCGACTTAGTTAATCGAGGCACAAGCACGGCAAGAGGGTCGCGCAAGCCTGTACAATTGGATTGTCTATAAACGAGGATCCAAAGCTAAAGAAAGGAAACAAGAAGAACGGAAGTACCGCTTAAAGTTATATACAATCTAATGGTCACGTGACGGCAGTTTGCGGCAATTTGCCAGTGCCGTAACAATTTATCCCAAAGAAAAACGGAAAACTTAGAATATACATAGACTGTAGACAGTTAAACAGCATCACCAGAAAGAATAGATATCTTTTACCCTTAATTAGCAAGATCTAAGATAGGATAGGCAACGCAAAAATCTTCATAAAGATAGATCTAAGGTAGGCATACCATTAGATCAGAATCAAGAAAGGCAACAAGTAGAAAGTAGCTTTTAGGTCAAAGAAAGGACTATACAAACCATTAGTTATATAATTCGGGCTTATAAATATACTAGCAACATTCCAAAAGCAAATTAATAGTATATTAAGAGAACACCTAGACGAGTTTATTATAGCATATCTTAATAGCATCATTATCTACTTAGAAAGTAAGGAAGAATATAAAGAACATATTAAGTAGGTCTTAAAGAGACTATAGAAAAAACAGATACCGGTAGCAATCAAAAAATACAAGTTCTTCACAGTAAAGACCAATTTTGTAGGATTTATTATTAAGCTAAGAAAGATCAGCATAGACCTAAAGAAAGTTAAAGCTATAGTAAGTTAGCAAGAACTAAAGAACATTACATAGTTAAGGTCGTTCCTAGGGTTTTACAACTACTATAGAAGGTTCATAGCACAATAGTTAAAAAGTATTAAGCCATTTATAAGGTTAACAAAGAAAGAGAAACCGTAGGTTTAGGGTAGTAAGCAAAAGAAGCTATTCTAGGAACTTAAAGAGTTATTTACCCAAGAACCAATCCTCAAGATCTATCAACCAAAGTTAAAAACGGTTGTTAAGACAGACACATTAGACTTCGCACTAGGAGTATATTTACTATAGAAGCACCAGAACACATAGCATCCAGTAGCGTACTATAGTTAGAAGATAACACCACCAGAGCTAAACTACAATATCTACAACAAGGAGTTATTAGGAATAGTTACAGCACTTAAAAAATAGAAAGCGTTTTTATAAGGTACAGAAAAACTATTTATAGTTAAAACGGACTATAAGAACCTTACAGGATTTCTAACAACAAAAGAACTTAACCAAAGACAGGTCAGATAGGCGGAAATACTTATAGAATACTATTTTAAAATTCAGTATATTAAGGGTACAAACAATGCATAAGTAGACACTTTAAGTAGAAAAGCTAAATTACAAAATAATAAAAAGCCGTTAGGAGCTTTATTGCGAAAGGATTAAGACAGATTAATTAGGTATAATTATCTAAGGATCATAGCAACTAAAGAAAGTTAGGTTCATAAATCACTAGAGAGTAATTAGACATAGAAGATCTAAAAAGCACAGGCGGAGGATTTAGACTTAGAGCAGTACAAGAATAGAGAAGCAATATATATACCTAAGTCTATTACAGAAGAGTTTATTAAGGAATTCCACAAGGGAATAACACAAGGACATAATAGGTCTACAGAACTAGTATTAAGACTTTAAAAGGAGTACATTATTTAAGAAATCTGGGGGTTAGCAAGACAAGTTATAAAAGAGTATCTAGATTACCAAAGAAACAAACTAACAAGATATAAGCCATATGGAGGGCTACAACCTATCAAAGTACCAGGAAGACCATAGGAGGTTATATCATAGGACTTTGTTATTAAGTTACCAAAGTTAAAAGATCCTATTACGGGATAGGACCATAACGCGATCTTAGTAATAGTAAATAAGCTTACAAAGTAGGGATACTTTATAGCATGCATAAAAGAGATATCAGCAGAGAATATCGCTAGAATCTATATAAAGGAAGTATTTGCAAGATATAGAGCACTAAGCAAGGTTATATCAGATAGAGATCCAAGATTTATAGCAGCATTTTAGGAAGTATTTCTAGCAGAACAAGGGGTTCGCACAGTAACCTCTACAGCATATTATCCGCAGACAAATAGATAAACGGAAAGACTAAACTAGACACTAGAATAGTATCTAAGACATTATATTAACCACGCACAGAACAATTAGGTATCGTTATTACCAGTTACACAATTTACATATAATACAACACCATAAGAAGAAATAGGGACATTACCATTTAAGGCAAACTACGGGTATAAGCCAAGAACATTATTATCGCCACATCAAGCAAAGAAAACGAGTAGCACAGCTAAGTAAAGAATAGAGACATTAATAAACCTTTATACAGACCTCACAGAAACAGCCAAGTTGGTATAATAAAGGATGAAAAAGTACTACGATGCTAAGAGATCTAAGGGACCTATTACGGAACTCACTCGTTCTCACGTCTCTGCGCGTCTTTGACGTTCTTGACCCGTGCTCACGTTCGTCCCGAGACACCTATACACGTTCCCCTATAACCCCTATTTATACCCGTACCTGGAACACGAAGACTCTTCTTCTTTATCCAATATCTTTGTATCAACCACGCATAGTTATGTGTACGTAGCCTTCTCAATTACTACCTTGTTTAGTGCATTGTATCCCAGCTCGTGCCTACTCCGTAATACTACATTGGATCCCTTTTCTATGTACCTAGCGGGCCTAGGGCTACTGGTTACGGAGCATACCTTCTACGCCTTACAAGGGTAGGAATAGAGCTGCTAGCTACAGGTAGACTAGGACGTTGGGTCTCTAATCTGGTACAACAAGACTCCGCGCTAATTTGCATACGGACCTGCCGACAAGACCTCGTGCCATTACGCCTACAAGACGACCTGGCTTGCATCCTACTGCTACCGATTTCAAACGAGCACGTTACTGCCCCTCTGGTTTGACCTCATATGGCTTGTACCCTACTGCATGACGACCCGAACCCAAACCCGAACCCTTACGCTAGTATTATACTGCTATCCTACCGACCTGGCCCCGTTACTGCCGTACGAATCTAATAAGTCTCCGTGCCGATACGCCTACGGACCAATAAGACTTGTGCTAATACGCCTATAAAACGACCCTAATAACCCGTCATGCCAATAAGCCTACAACCCAAACACGACTAGGTAGAGCCTCGCTCCCTAGGTACCCTACTAGATAGAGTATAGCTCTCTGGACCGACCCTATTACTTATATCGTACTGCTACCTGAGCCGATAAGCTCCATGCCGATTTGCCTACGGAACCCGAACCTATCGCTAGCACCGTACTGCTACCCAACGCTGGCACCGTACTGCCACTAATAAGAGCCTGTTACGAACCGTACCAACCTATACCATAACCATGAACACTATACCAACCGTATTATACTGCTAAATAAGCCGTAAATACCACCTAAAAACGCCTATTTTGGACCAAAATCGCCTGTTTTATACCAAAAATCGGGGCTATTTTTTAGGGGGACCTGGAGTAGGATAACAAGGAAAGACCATAGAGCTGCTAGAAGTAAGGAAAGGAACTATATAAGCTTTAGCAAAGCGTCTCCAAGCGGCAAGAACAGGAGTATAGCTGGCGACAGAAGCTGGGCTATGCTTTAGGCCTAAGAAGTTAGTGGCCTAACAATGAAATATAGAAGGACCAAACTGGCGGAGCCTGCGCAGCGCAGGACGTAGAAGGGCGGAGAAGGGCTAACAAATTTTTTTTCCCGTAATGGGTTTTTTTGGTATACACACAATACGCCTTGCAGGAGCTCGGAAGTAAGGGGGGGGTACTGTCACGGGACTCACTCGTTCTCACGTCTCTGCGCGTCTTTAACGTTCTTGACCCGTGCTTACGTTCGTCCCAAGACACCTACGCACGTTCTCCTACAACCCCTATTTATACCCGTACCTGGAACACGAAGACTCTTCTTCTTTATCCAATGTCTTTGTATCAACCACGCATAGTTACGTGTACGTAGCCTTCTCAATTACTACCTTGTTTAGTGCATTGTATCCCGGCTCGTGCCTACTCCATAACAGGACCAGATCTAAAGGAGGGAGATAAAGTGTGGCTACTATATAAAAATTTTAAGAGTTAATGACTAAGTAAGAAGTTGGACCACGTCAGGCTAGGACCTTTTAAAGTTAAGCAAAGAATTTTATTAGTTACGTATAAGTTAAACCTACCAGCTAAAATAAAGATCTACCCTATACAACATATCGCGATGCTAGAACTAGCATACGGAGATATTAAGCTACTAGTTTACAAGGCAGATACGTATAAAGGGCAAGAAGAAGACAAGTGGCAAGTTTTAAGAATTATTAGTTACAAAAACGTAGATAACAAAACGTAGTACAAAGTAAAGTAGATAGGCTACAGTAAGACTACCTAGGAACCACTAAGCAACCTAAAAAACGCTATAGGAAAGGTACAGGAGTATTAAAAGAAAGCAGGTCAGGTAGTAGTAACAAGGAAGTGTCGCCAAAGAATAAGTCACCTAAGGGGGACCTAAGAGGAGCAATTGCTAAGCTACTTAGAGTTATTTCCCTTATAGGAGGAGAGCCAGTTCTTTTATTACCCAGCTTAGACAAACCCTATTAAACTAGCTTCTACTCCTTAGAACAAACCTTCTCACGTATATATTCAAGGCGTTAAAGACGAGTATAAGCCAGACGTTAAGCTTTAAGGACATATACAGACTCTTCAGAGACACGTTAAACCTTAAGCAGTACAGAGGCTAGTTCACCGTTAAGTTTTTTAGTAGTAGATTAAACATAAGACCCTATAATAAGTTACTTAGGGAACCTAAAGACTGTTAAAAGTTATAGGACACGTACACTTAGCGTTAAAGATAGAGCGAACGTCACAGGACGATTAAATGTTTGCTTTAGTACACTCTAAATAAGAGGACGGTTGTTAAGACAAAGGGCTTGCCAGCGCAATATAAACCAACCCCTCTTTTACACAGCAAGAACATGGAGACGGCATTATCTCACCCAGAGACAAGATTGCAGCAATAGTACAAAACCAGCAAGCAGTAGAAGAAAAAGAAGATACTTTAAGTATAATAAGTAAGGATGTTAACTAGACTAATTAAACGGACATTACACCTCTAGTAAACAACTTAGAGATATTAGGAATCTTCAAGGACAAAGATAAAGAGGAGGGAGATAGTGTTACAGACAGCTTAAGTACAATATTACAACTACTTAGAGAAGAGTTGGAGGAAGCTAGTTAGTTAATACAGGCATAGTCCAGAATGGATCTGGTGGAACCATATAATAAGGAATAGTAGCCGAGGTCATATAATATAATCTATATAATCTATAACAAAGCAGACAGAGTATACGTACCTTATAGAGCAAAGGGATTTCTTAGGCGTATAGTTATATATTTAATGGACCATAGTCCCTACCCAAATAGTTCTCTCTTCGTAGTAAATCTTAGAATACAATTGGAGTTAATCTATTGGGCAACCACTCCACTAGTTATTATTATGTTGTTAATACTGTTTTTACCTATATACCCAGCCCAATAATAGGACCCACCGTAGTTCCTGCTACAAGGTTCCGTTACACCTTTTCTACTTTCCTACGGGAGCTAATGCCCTATAACCCCCGTTCTCCAACTCCTAAATCTATAAGCAATTTGCCTATACTATAGCCTACTATATAGGCCTTATTATTATAGGAGTAAGTAAATATATAGGCTTATACCCCGTATGGGAATTGTCACAGATTGAGTATAAGCGACGATAATATATAGCAAAGTAGATATTATTAAGCTACGTACATAAACTATATAATAAAGTCAAGATGTTGCGTAAGGAGAGAAGGTAAGAAAACGGGAAGAAAGGGTATATATTATTAGTTTAGTTACTTAGTCGACATATACATGGAGTAGAATAGGATTTAAGTAGTAGTCCTAGCAGAACTTGGCAGGATTTAGTGGACTTAGCAGAATATAGCAGAATACGGCAGATCGCCGTTAGATTGCCATAGATTGCCAGCAGATTGCCATTAGATTGTCATTTTACAGTCAGTCTCTTCTTACTGCGTTGGTGGAAATAGGTAGAAATAGGTAGATGTGTATAAGGTATTACAGAGGTATCCTATAACAGTACCCCCCCTTTAAACTTGAGCTTCTATAAGATAGGGCTATAGTAATTCTAGGTAGAGTTTATAAAAGTCTTCTATAGCTTGTATAAGTTCTATAGAGTTAATAGGTTCCTATAAGGGTTTAGTAAAGCCTCTCCATTTTATAAGGTATATATATTTCCGTTTCCGTTTGTTATACTTAATGTTATTAACTCTCTTAATAAGGTACTCATCCTTACCATCCACTTTAACTAGTGGGGGAGGGTCTTGGATCTGTCTAGTAGGGCGTCTAATACAGGGGTAGTAGGGTGGAGGACTAACGTATAGAATACAGGGTGGATTTTAACCATATTAGGGAGCTTTAGTTAGTAGGCATAAGGAGAGATAACTTTTTCAACCTTATAAGGGCCGGCGTTCTTCTAATTAAGTTTCTTAGTAGGTCATTTTATATTTAGATTTCTTGCGTCTAGCCAGACAAAGTTACTAATTTAGTAAGCTAGTGCTAGGGTTTGGTTCTTATTTACTACGGCTTTATAGACAGACTGGGCCTATATTATTTTGTTAGTAAGGAACTCTTATAATTCTTCTATCTTCTTTATAAATTCGTTTGCTTCTGTAACTTATAAGGCTTAATAAGCTAGGCGAGAAATATTACTAAAGGGTTTAAAACCTATTTGTGGGTACTAGCTATAATTAGCCAGGAATAGGGAGACCTTTATGGTTTCTAAAACAGAGTTATTTATAGTAAACTCAGCAAATATAAGCCAGTCTATCTAGTCGTCCTACAAATACGACGTGTATATCCAAATATACTGTTCTATTATGGCATTTACACGTTTTGTTTAACCATCTGTTTCTGGGTAATATGTTATAGACAATAGTGCTTTAATATAGAGTTAGGTAGTTAGTTCTTTCTAGAACGCCAAGATAAACTAACAGCCTTTATTAGAGATAATCGTTTTAGGGAGTCTGTGGAGTTTCTATATATAATCCAGGAATAGTTGGGCAACGGCGGGTATTAATATATTAGGGTAGGCAATTAAGTGTCTCATCTTAGATAGTTAGTCTATAACTATTATAATATTTATACAGCCTTTACTTATAGGGAGATTAACAATAAAGTTAATTAAGATGTCCAGGCAGTGGCTTTAAAAGGCCGTTGTATATCTTATGCGAAGCTTTAGCTCGTTAGTAGGTATAGTAGCTAGAAATATACCTTTATATTATATTATATATATTTGGCTAGTAGTATTCCCGTTAGAGTAGTTCTAGGGTTTTTCCACGGCCTAGGTAGCCGGCTACTAGTAGGTTATATACGTGTTTAAGAAGCTTAAGCTTAAGTTTATTACAGTTAGGTACAACTAGGCGGTTCTAGTAGTATAAGTAGTCTCCGTAAGCTTTATATTTACTTAGAGAGATCTTTTTAAAGCGTTTAACGCCATCTTAAATTAGCTTAAATGTCTCCTGGATAAACTTATTATTTAGGTATTTGTTAATTATAATCTATTTAATTAATTAATTAGTTATTTTAAGGACATATACCATAAGGCCTTTAGCTAGGGGATTAAATAATTTAGGGCAAAGCAGGGTTTGATTGCGGTAGGCGCGTACTTCTTCCTATACTAGTATATCTTGTAAATATTAGGTTAAGGTATTAGGTTTTTAACCTTAAACGCCTAGGTGGTATATAATTGAGAATTAGAAATGAGACAGATATTCTAACTAGTAGGCTTAACAATGACTTAGCTGTTTTATAGTTATAAAGTACTATAGATTTTTATGGTCGCTAAGGACCTTAATTGGAAATCTAGCGCCTTTTAGTTTGGGTCGCCATTGTTTAAAATATCTAATAATAGCTAATAATTCCTTATCATAGATCTTGTAGTTATATTTAGCTGGGCTTAGTCGTTTTAAGAAGTATGCTATAGGGTATAATACTCCTTCCTTATTATACTAAGACGGAATGCCTCTAGTAACATAGTTGGATAAGTTAGCTTCTACAACACTCTTTTGGTTTAGGTTAAAGTATTAGAGTATAGGTATAGTAGTAAATATAACTTTTAGATAGGCAAAGGCCTTTTTATATTCCTTATTAAAGATAAAGGTTTTATCCTTTTAGGTTAAAGCCATAAGGGGTAAGACTAGGGCGGAGAAGTTATTAATAAACTATTGGTAGAAGTTAGCGAATCCTATAAAGGCTCTTACGTCCTTAACGTTCTTAGGTTTTTGCTAGTTTATAATTACTTTAATCTTCTTTAGGTCCATTTATATGCCATTTATAGAAATAACAAGTTTAAGATATAGAATTTTTGTTTTGTGGAATTCGTACTTATCTATATCTAATTATAAGCTAGCTCTACGTAGGGCTTTTAAGATAAGGTTAACGTGTTTCTTATATTTAGTTAGGTTATTAACTATATACTAAAATATTATTAATATAAGCAGTACAGAAAACATTCAGATAAGGTTATAGGGTATTATTTATAAAGTGTTAGAACAAACTTGGGGCATTTATAAGGCTAAATGGCATTACTAAGTATTTAAATAGTCCGTATCTAGTACAGAATACGGTAAGCTATTTATCTCCCTTTGTAATATAGAGGCGGTTAAATACGTGGATAAGGTCGAGTTTTATATAGTAGCGAGCCTTATTTAATCAGTTTAGTGTCTTTTAAATTAATAGGAGCAGGTACCAATTCTTAATAGTAATAGCGTTAAGAGCTTAGTAGTCTACACAGAAGCATAGACTGCCGCTAGGTTTCTTAACAAAGATTATAGGTATAGCTATAGGCGAAGAGCTTGCTCTGATAAATTCTTTACTTAGGTGCTTGTTTAAGTACTTTTATAGTACTTTAAGTTCGTTTTAGGATATTCTATATAGGGGTCTAAATCCTAGCTGTTTTCCTTCTTTAAGTACGATCTTGTGGTTATATGGTTAGTATTCTGCTAACTTATCGGCTTTTTTTCATAAGAATACCTCTAGGTGCTTATAGTGGCATACTAGTACTTTCGTGGCAGGGTTAGTGTGCTTTTTTAGTACTAGGGCCTTTTTAATATCGGCTATTATAATGGCAAAGATTATGTATTTAGGTTTCCTAGTAAGTTATACTAATAGGGTAGCTCCAATTATGTAGATATCTAAGGTGTTAAGTAGGCTTAGATTATCCTTAGTTTCTTATATAGTTTTGGGTTTAGTATTAGATCTAGTATTAGATGCGGAGTTAGTATTAGATTTAGTTTTAGGTTTAGTAAATATCCTTTTTATAGTAGAATACCAGTTCTTTTAGTACCTTTATATATTAAGCTTAGACTTCTGCTTAGTTCGAGGTATAGTAGTTAGAGTTAGTTTATATAGTCCGGTATAATTTCCGGGTTCTTAGTAGACGTTAGTGGAAATCTTATATTAGTGGAATTCAGTGGAATTCTCGGGTTAGTGGAATTAGGTGGACTTTTTAGGTATAGAGTAGACATTAGTAGAAATTTTAGACTAGTAAATCCTAGTGGATTTTTTTGGATTTTAGTTTGGGGCTTAAGTAGTAAGTTATAAAGCACTTCTACTTATAACGGGAGGTGGTAAATAGAAGCTTAAGGTTGTCCTAATTAATAGTTATCTTATATAGCTTTATCTAGGGCTGTTTAAGGATTACTAGGTGACCTAGGGTAGTTATAAAGAGTTTAATTAATTCTTTATAGTTTAGGTATCAGAGTCTTAGGGCCACTATATAAGTAATACGGCCTAAAATAGTGCATTTACCATTAAATCTAAATACGTTAATATGCTGGTTAAGGGGTATTAGGGTAAACCTATTATCTTATATAAAGATCTTATTAATAAATCCTATATCGCTAGCTCCTATATTAATTAGGACTTAAGCATTAGCCTATTAACCTTTCTGCCAAAGATAGTAGTTAATAGTTATACTATAATCCTAAGAGTTAGGTTTTGTAATATCTAATGCATTTAACAAGATCCTATAATATAGCTATCCCAGAGAGCGACTTAACTCCAAAATATACCTTTTAGTGGTAAGCGGGAAGGGGTTCCTTTAGAACATTAGTTATAACTTTGTCCTTATAAGTAGTGCTTACTAGATGTGGGGCTGGAACTAGGTAAAGATTAAGGGCAGTAACTAGAGGATTGGTGTGGTAAACGGCTACTAGTATTAGCCGTTTATAAATTCTTTTAGAAAGGGATAGAGTAGTAGCTAGAGATATAAGCATTACTTCCGCACTTAAAATAAAGGCCGTGTTTAATACGTTGCTTTTATTTAGCAGATCCTTTTAGGGTATAGAAAAGGGTTCTAGTATTAATATCCATGGCGTCTAAGTCCTTATGGGTCTTAGGCGGTTAGGGGGCAGAGTATTAAGGTATATATTTTGGGGTAAAGCGTAGTAAGTCGTTATATAGGCCATTAATAACGTTGGCGTAGGCAGTAACAGTATCTAGCAGTTTAACTCCTACAAGAGATGCCTTTAATTTAGGGTTTAGAGATTCTACTAGGCGATTAATTAAGGCGGGTTTATTCCATCTAGTCTCTTTAGTGTAGTGGTGGAATTTAGTAAAGTATAATAGGAAGTTCTTAGAACCCTATATTATCTTATTTAGTTTCCTTTATAACGTAGCGACTTAGTTAGGGTCGTTATAAGATACTTCTAGTATAGTAACTAGTTCCTCTACTGTACTTGGTTGGAACGGGTATATAGTGTCTACGGCATCTTCTTTTAGGCGGCTTATAGCGTAGTGAAGTTAACTATTAGGGGTAGGGTAGCAATTAATATTGCCGTTTAGCTTATTCTAAAGTTGGTTAAGAAAAGAGCGTAGTTTACTCCTCTTACTAGAATAGGTAGGAGGATTAGGGAGGCATTTAGATACCTTTTTTTTAGGGGCATTAACTGGCGAATTCGGGGTTAAGAAGTTAGTTTTAGATTGTCACAGTACGTGCAGAGGGTCAACGAGGTAACTGTGACTGTGTATCATTGACAAACGATGTCGTGTGCAGAACTATGTAGGAGGTGAGGCGGTATATATACACGTCGCTCAGGGGTTAGGTCTGTGCTCGTGTCATGACAACACCGAGTCATAACAACGCGTCAGGCCAGTGCCGTGACATAGATGCGTTCTTCTTATCTAGTGTTTATAGGTTAATACTAGTAGGGATAGGTAGGGGCGACGGTATAGTAGATAGTGGGTTATAATAAATCTCTTTAACTTTCTTTCTTAGGGATTGGACCATCTTGTAATATTAAGCTTCTTATTAGGTAAGAGCGTTCATAAAAGCCTCTTAGAGACTTCTTATTTGTTTAGTAAATAGGGCGCGTAAGTTATTTATAGATAAAGGGGTTTCTAGGTTATTCTGCATATTAGTTAAAGTAGAATAGAGTATATAATTTAACGTAATATAGTGTTATGGAGTAAGTATAAGCGAAAATAATATATAGCAAAGTAGATATTATTAAGCTATGTATATAAACTATATAATAAAGTTAAGACGTTGCGTAAGGAGAGAAAGTAAGGAAATAGGAAGAAAGGGTATATATTATTAGTTTAGTTGCTTAGTTAACACATATATAGAGCAGAATAGGATTTGAGTAGCGGTCCTAGCAGAACTTGGCAGGATTTAGTGGACTTGGCAGAATATGGCAGAATGCGGCAGATTGCCGTTAGATTGCCGTAGATTGCCAGCAGATTGCCATCAGATTGTCGTCTTGCGGTCGGCCTCTTCTTACTGCGTCGGTGGAAACAGGTAGAAACAGGTGGACGTGTATAAGGTATTATGGAGGTGTCCCGTAACAGGAATAAAAGCTATTTATATACTGGTTACCCGCAATTGCAGTTTTAGGAGGATAGTAGGCACTTTAGGCTATCTAGTTATATTTATTAGAGTACGGGCCCGTAACTAGGAATTTAATTTATAACTACCTAACTATATCTATATCTAAAATCGTAGCCGCCTAGAAGTCTTAAAAAGTGGAAAATACTTAGTAGTAAACGCTTGGGTTACTAGCTTGACCCAGACTACCTAGGTTACAGTTAAACTTATTACCTAGTTATAGAACTATGTCTAGATACCAAATAGATAATAGTTTGTTTTCCTTATATGCTAAGGCAAGGGCTGCTTTTATAGCATTTTTAATCTATAAAATGTAAATAATTTAGTATAAAACTTCTCTGCTAGGGCTTGTATATGCCTACCTTTTGGCTGTTAAGCTCCTGTTGCGCTAATTTCTAAAGCTTATTAGAATTAAATCTCGCCCTATTAGTTATAGCTGCCTTCCCTAAAAAACTGGCCTAAAGGGTTTATCTCATATTAATACCTAATAGAAGGTATCTTATGGCTATACGTATTCTGCTTAGCATTGCGTTGTTAAAGTCTTTTATACGATTAGTAGTGAGGATTATAATTCCTTTATAGTATTTAAGTTTCCGCAGAAAAATTATAATTAGGTTGTTGTCCGTATAACTTAATAATCGTTACTTTATAAATACGTCGGCTTTATCTAATAGAAGTATAGCATCCTAATAGTTAGCCTTCCGGAAAGCGCGAGAAAGCTTAATTTTAACCTACTTTAGATTGGTGGCTAGATCTCTACTAGATAACTAGAAGAGTTAGGCAAATAGTAGCAGTTTAAATAAGTAGGGCGTACCGTGTAAAGCGGCCTTTATAGCTCTTCTAAAAGTCCTTTAGTAGTTAAGGTCTTGCTAACTCTAGTAGGACTACTAATACTCTATATTAGTTTTCTTTAAGGATAAAGTAAAACGGAGCTTATACTGTAGTAGTATAATTAGGCTACGTCTTTTGCCTAGTACAAAATTATTAAACTAAGTCTTCTTTACGTGAGAAGCTGTAAGAGCCCAAATAAGCTCCTTCTAGTCCTTTGGAATGGCAAGGTTCTAAAAGAAGAGAGGGTTCCAGTTAATATCGCTAATATTATTAATAGCAAACTCTACTGTGGGATATTAAATTAGCTTTATAGTCTTCTTAGCTCGCGAATCTAAGAACTTATACTAGAACTTATTATTAAGACTAAACCCTAATATAGTCGGACTGTAAATAAGTAAGTTATTATTTTTTAACTCCGTAGGCTCCTTGCTATTACTCTTAACTTTATTAAGTTTCTTCTCCGCCAGGTTATTAAATAGTTTGGCAAAATCGAATATATATATATTGCTGTTTATATACTTTCGCAGTTTATCGACACTAGGTTTAGTATAGTTCGGATTATACTCTTAGAAAAGTACTGGGTCGACTATAATCCGACTATTAATAGATAACTTAGTCGGCTTTCCTTTCTCTATATAAAAGGCTTTGCCTTTATGCTGTTGGTAGTGCGTCCCTATTAATAAAATATATTTACAACCTTTATTAGCAAGTTCTCGCTTCTCCCCCTCTATATTAGGGTAGTATTTAAGGGGAAAGTATCTAAGGCTATATATTAGCTTTGACCCCTAGAACGTCTAAATACTAGTTATAGTTAAAGCTTTACTAAATGTTTTACTATCGAAATCCAAGTTCTAGCCTTTAACGCGGAAGTATTTATCTCCTTTATTGTCCTTTTTTACTTCGCCCAAGTTAAATCTTATATAGCTGCGCTTATTGGTGCTATAGCATTTCCTATATATTAATTTATTTGGCTTAAAGAGAGTCTAAAGTAGATTAAATGTAATTTCTTCACTATCTTGTAGCGATACGAGGCGCTGTTTTATTAAGGCATATATATCCCTAATATAGTTTACCAAGAGGTTAAGGTAGGCGCTATTTTTTGAGGCTCCTTTATAAGCTTCCAGCTTGGGGAGAAAGTAGTATAACAAATTCCGCTTAATCTGGTCTTAAGTTAGTAATTAATTTAGGGTGTTAAAAAGTCCAATAAATTAGTTTTATACCGTAGGTTTGTCTTCCTTAAGGAAAGCCCCCTCTACACCTTGTAAAACAGACCTAAGTATATCCCGTAGGCCTTTAGACTTAACGTTAATAAAGTGCATTATGCGTTTAGTCTTCTTGTTTATTGTTTTACCATTAGTAATATAAATCTAGTAGCTATCTTTATACTTACTAATGCGTATACAAACAACAAATATATATTCGTTATATGCATCTACCTTAGAAGGTACTGTAAAGGATTTAACTATCTTGTACTTTAAGGTTATATTATCCTAGCTACGTATAGTAAATCAGCTAGGGTTATACTTTTAGTTTCGCTGAGTATTACAGTGCCATAATACAGGTAGACTAAATAACTACGTTATGGTATAAAGAGGAGAAGAAGGTAAAGGGGGTATCGTATATAAATAGTAGGGCCAGCCGCCAAGGCGCTAGTGGTGGGCCAGCTAACAGTAGGAAACAGTACAAGATAGTATTAAACAGTATGCGAGAGGTTAGTGCCGTAACAGTACTCCCCTTCCCTAGAAGGTTTAGTCCCTAAACTAAACGAGTAGTTCTAAAACAGAATGTTATAGTACTAGCAGATTGCCGTTAGATTGCTGTCGGATTGCTATTACATAATAGCAAACTGCGGTTATATAACTAGTGGCTATAGTGTTAATAGAAAACGGTGGACTATCCTAATTAGCCAGCTTAATCGGATAGCGTTGGTAGAACTCCATACCGCCACCCAAATCGACTAGGTGTGGCGCTCTTAGCAAGAATCTAACCAATTAAACAACTTTAACCGGCGGTTAAAGTTCTATAAAATCTTAACTTTTCTAAATTATTATAGTCGTTATCCACGGCCTTAATGTAGTAAGTTTTTCTTATCTTGTACCCAGTCTAGGGGTCCAGGCTTCTTAGGGTATTGTTTATAGAACTTTAGTAATGCGCGCTCGCATCCTTTTAGGGACTTCTTAGGTTCCTAGGTTTTCTTATTATAATACTTCCACTTAATACAATACGTTAAGCCGTGCTCGTCCATTTGTTTATTATATACATTAAAAATCTTCTTAAATTCCCACTTATCCGTAATATTACCGTTATTGTCCCTTTCGGCTATTTTACCTATAACATTACAACGTTCCTTTTTGTTAATGCGTACTTAGCCAGTGATCTCTTTAGGGAACTAAAGGCAGACTTTTAAAGTATAGAAAGACTTATTAACACAAATATAGTCTAGGAGGTCTACTATAACTACCCCTTTATAGGTAGCTAAAACGGGCCAGAGTCCATCCTAGTTATTATCCTATTTCCTTTTAGGCTAGTTAGTCTTTATATTTTTAAGGCTAACTATAACCATATTATCCTTTTTAAATATTATACCTTTATCCTATTTTATATTGGCGTTATCTTTATAGCGTTACTGGGAGATATAAGCTAGGGCCTTAAGCTGAGTTAGGATACGCTCGAAGCGGTTAGCAATAGCATTAGCTTATAGGTACTCTTTCTTTATATATATAGACAAGGCTAATAGCTAGGGGCCCACTAATTTAATGCCTAAATGTAGGTTATAGCTATAGTTAGTAAAGAATGGTAAGATTCCCGTAGTCTTGTTAACTTAGTTATTTATAGCAAACTTGGTAAGGGGGAGCTAATCTATCTAGTTGTTTTAGGTAAAGCTTACAAAAGCATATAGGTATTTATTTATTACTACCTTAACGATCTCGGTCTAACCATCTATTTCTAAATATTATGCGGAACTAGGGTTTAGGGTTACTGTCACGGGACTCACTCGTTCTCACGTCTCTGCGCGTCTTTGACGTTCTTGACCCGTGCTCACGTTCGTCCCGAGACACCTACGCACGTTCCCCTACAACCCCTATTTATACCTTGTACCTGGCACACGAAGACTCTTCTTCTTCATCCAATGTCTTTGTATCAACCACGCATAATTACGTGTACGTAGCCTTCTCAATTACTACCTCGTTTAGTGCATTGTATCCCGGCTCGTGCCTACTCCGTGACAGTTACCTTTAGACGCTAGTTTAGGCGATGCTAGAAATTAGAAATAAATAAAGACCTTCTATTAGAAACGATAGTACTTAGGGCGTTGTATAACTTATAGACAGTATAGGTAAATGCTTTAACAAGCTCCTTAATATCTAGGCTAGTAATAGGAATAAAGTATCTTATCTTTATTAGGCGGTTAACAATAATAAAGATATATTTGTATATTTTACCGTTACAAAGGCACTTAGGCAGGTCAACAACGTAGTTAATAAAGATATTAGTTTATAGGCGGACTAGTAGTTCTAGTAGTTTTAGAAAACTAGGCGGTGCTAAGTATAGGGTCTTTATACAGAAGTAAAGAGCGCAGTCTTTTATAAAAGTAGCCATAAACTATAAAATACCTAGCTATTAATAGGTTTAACTAAGGAGGTCTAGGGTCTTAACATAACCTAGGTAGCCTATAGGACCTAAACTATGCATGCAATATACAACTTCTAGTTAGAGTTTAGGTAAATTAGGGATAAATACTCGGTTTCTATAGTAGATTAGGCCGTTAACAATTAAGCATTTAGATTTATTATAGCGGAGCAACTTCCTAATCCGCTTAGGCTAGTGGTATACCTTATAGCCTTCCTATTCTTATAGCGCAGCCAATATATCTCTAGCCAGTTTGTTCTCTTTATAGGCATTCTTAATAAGCTCCTTAAGGGTTTTTTTCTTAGGCTCTAGGTCCATTACTATAATAAAGTCTTTAACGCTCTGGTCTTAGGATTTATTTAATAGCTTATCTAGGATAGTGGGGTTAACTTTTTTTGGTAGTAAGACAACGCGGTCTTAGTATCGTAGATATTTATTACTAGTGTTAGCAGGTGCTACGCCTAGGAGGCAGCTAAGAGCGTTTAGGATTATAGCTTTAGTGCTAGGCCTATAAATAATAATAAAGTTAAACTAAGAGAGGAACTTAGCCTAACGGACTTGGCGTTAATTTAGTTATTTTATTATTATAAAGGTCTAGAGGTTCTTATAGTCCGTAATAATCTTAAACAGTTACTTAGTTCCTTACAGTTTAGGGCGCTATTTTTTTTGTACTTTTATAATTACTAGGAGCTCCTTATTATATATTTTATAGTTATATTTAGGGGCGGAGTGCTTAGCAGAGAAGAATATAACTAGCTTAAGTTTGCCATCTTCGCTAGCTTAGTAAAGCACTCCTCCTAAAGCCTAGTTTAAGGCATCTGTCTCTACTATAGTCTTCTTTATATAGTTATAGTATGCTAAGACCAGTACTATAGTAAACGCTATTTTTAGGGTCTGGAACGCCTGTGCTTAATCGGAGCCCTATAACCAGCTAGTACTCTTCTTTAGTAGTCTAGTTATAGGCTTAATTACCTTAGAGTAGCCTTAGATAAATTATCAGTAGAAGTTCGCGAAGCTAAGAAATTGCTATAGTTCCTTAACTAATGTCGGGTCCTTCTATTTCTGTAAGGCCTGCACCTTTTTAAGGTCTATAGTCATACCATTAGTCGAGATAATTAAGCTAAGGTATTTTATTTTAGTAGCATAGAACTTAAACTTATTAATATTAATCTAGAGTCCGGCGTTACCAAGTCTCTAGATAATTTCGTTTATATATTTCATATGCTTGGCGCGTGTTTTAAAGAAGATAAGGACATTATTAAGATACGCAGTGCAGTAGCAGAGTAGGCGAAAATAAAATCTTATCTGATAAGATTATCATGATTTTCGCTTATCAGTATTTATCGCTTTTATTTCGATAATTTCTTGGCACGCCCCACTTAGACCTATACTAAAAAATTCTCTGCTTTTACGGCTCTGTGCAAAGAAGCTTTGCGTACGGAGGCTCTGCACGAAGCTCTAAATGAAGCTTTGCGTACGGGGGCTCTGCACGAAGCTCTGCGCGAAGCTCTGCGTACGGAGGCTCTGCACGAGGATCTACACGAAGCTCTGCACGAAGCTCTGCTCTGCGTACGGAGGCTCTGCACGAAGCTCTACACGAAAGTCTGCACAAAGCTTTTATATAGAGCCTCCGTAGTAGAGCCGTCGTACGCAGAACCGTCGTACGCAGAGCTGTTGTGCAGAGCCTCCGTATGCAGAGCTTCGTGCAGAGCTTCGTGCAGAGCTTCGTGCAGAGCCTCCGTAGAGCTTCGCGCAGAGCATCCGTACGCAGAGCTTCGTGCAGAGCTTTGTGCAGAGCCTCCATATTCCATTTTTATATAATAGGGTTGTAGGTTCTGAATTTCCTAAGTCACGTGATATTTATTTAAATCGAGACGATAATTATATAATGATACGATAAGATAACGATTATTTTATCAAAGCTTATCGCTTAATTTTCGCCCACACTGTGTAGTCGTCAAGGGCGTTGTATAAGATATAGTTAATATAGTTCTAGAACGTAGCGGGCGCGTTATAGAGACCAAATAGTGTAACTAATATCTTATAGAGTCCAAACTGGGTAATAAATGCTATAAGCCACTCGTGGCCTTCTGCAATCCGGATCCGGTTAAACGTGTAATGGGCTCGTACAAATGCTTCTGAACCGAAGCTTGTAGATTGCTACTATACAAGAATACTAAGCTAAGGAGAAGAAGGAGGAGAAGACTGTCGGAGACTAATAAGATATAAGGGGTCGCCAAGGCGCTAGTGGCAAGCGGGCCAATGGTAGGCGAGCTAACAGTAAGAAATAGTAAGAAACAGTACCAGATAGTATGCGATAATATAATAGGTGGCAGAATATGGCAGAACTTGGTAGGTGACGCGCTCTAGCACTATTATATTACCCCCCCCTCCCAAAAAAGCCTGCCCTTAGGCTTTATTTAAGTTCTTTATTGTCGTCTAAATTATTATAGTTATCTAACCCCTCTTCCCAGTATTTAATCTAGCTGTTTAATTTATATGGTGGTCTAGGGAGGTCTAGGTAGGCTAGGTGGAAATCTTGTAGCTTATAGGGAGAGTACTTAAAATTGGATATAGGGTACTATTCTAGGTCTTCGTCATAACCTACCTAGCTCGCACGGTATTTTAAGGTACTATGGTCCTTCTTAACTGCTAAAATCTCTTTAACTTTCTATTCCTCATCCTCTACAATCTGGATTAGTAGTAGGGGGTCGTTATATTATCCAGGCAATGGGTTGTTTATGGCCTTCCGCAGTTAGTCTAAAGAGAAGATAAGGTGGATCTTTATTAACTCTGGTAGCTTAACCTTAAAAGAGTGCCCTACCTTCTTAGGAATCTCATAGGGGCTAGCCATTTGGTGGTCTAGCTTATGGCTCAGCCTCTGGGTCTTCTAGTTCTTTATTAACACCTATACCTTATTTCCTACATAGAAGTCTACCTCGCAATAATGTTGGTTCACATTGGCCTCTTTTTTCTCTTATGCTTTTTTTATAATTGCTTAGGCAGTCTCCTAGGCTCTGTGCATTCTCTTAGCGAATATCTAGGCCTCTTTATAGCTAAGGCATTTGCGGGCCATTATAGGTCCTATAGGTCTATCCCAATTAAAGGATGTTTATAGCTTATATCCATAGATTAACTTAAATAGCAACATTCCTATACTATTATAAGGGAGCATAAGCTGTGTGTAGTCTATTATAGGCAGTAGTTCTAACCAGTTGTCCTAGTAGTAATTAATAAAGGGGCGAAGTCGTTAGTTAAGGTACTGGTTTATAATCTCAGTTTAGCCGTTGGTCTAAGGGTAGAATACAGTAGAGAGCTTAATCTTAATCCCAAGAATGCGGCAGAATTCGTCCTAGAAGTCCGATATAAATTAGGGTCCATAGTTAGAGACAATTAACTTAGGAGCGCCATAGATCTGGTAAATGTTGTTAATATATATATGGGCCATATCTTTTGTAGTTGTAGTCTTAAAGTAAGGGAGGGAAATAGCTTACTTGCTTAGTTGGTTAACTACTATAAAGGCTATATTATAGCTATATTTATCCTTTAGGAATGATTTAAAGTCTATTATAATATGCTGCTAAGGGCGTTTAGGAACTAGCAGTGGTTGTAATTATCCAGGGGTTTAATCCCTAGGGGTATCTGCCCATTTGCAAGCATAACAATTCCTAATAAATTATTCTATATCAGATAGGAGTCCTTACCAGTAGTAGTAAGGCGCTAGTAGTTAGTGGGTCTTGTCTTAACCAAGGTGCGCCGTAAAGACTTAACAGTGGGCTTTATAGATCAGCTCCGTTTATAGGTTGTTAACGTCTGGAACTATAAGCCATTCTTAGTATAAGAGTAGTCCGTCTTCTATTTCTAAATTAGGGTTGCCTTCCATAGCTTAGTTACAGAGGGCTTTTAGAGATTCAGCTATACGGTTTATAATTAGGATGCGGTTAATTAGTCCCATTGGTTTATTTAGGATCTCTCCTTCTATAGGCGCCAGCTCATTCTATTCGGAGCTTAGTTTCTTAAGGATATGTGGGTCAAGCTGTTTAGGGCGGAGGAGGGCACGTGTCCGGTACTAAGCCTTTAGCTTATCCTGTAGTTCCATATCCTGTTCTTTCTAGGTAAGGGCATCAGCTTTAGAATTTTGCCTACTAGGGCGGTACATAATTATAAAGAAGAATTAGGAGAGTATTTTAGCCTACCTAGCCTGTTAACTGGTAAGCTGCTTTATTATTATAAAATACTTAAGGGCTTTATAATCAGTATAGACTTTAATCTAAGAGTCTGTGCTTCTAAGCTCTGCATGCCACTAGGATAATAATTATACAATAGCCAGTATTTCCTTATTGTGTACCTCATAGTTACACTTAGCTAGGGCCATTATCTTTAAAAAAAAACGCTATAGGGTACCACTCGCTATCTAGGTATAACGATAAGAGGACTCCCGCTACTACTCCGTCGGAGGCATCCATTTCCAGTATTAATTTAAGGTCTGGGTTATAGTAACAGAGAATTAGGGAGGAGGTAAGTCAGTCCTTTAACTCCTTAAAAGCTTCTATATAATTATTATCAAAAATAAAAGGCGTGTCGTTCTTTGTTAGTTATATAAGAGGCTTAGCCACAACCCTATAGTCCTAGATAAACTAATAGTAGAAGTTATAGAAGCCTAGAAAGGACTAGATGCCTTTTATAGTACAAGGGGGTTTCTAGTTACGTATTACCTTAACCTTCTTAGGGTCAACTTTAATTCCTTTTATACTAACGATAAACCCAAGGTATTTTATTCATTTTACTCCAAATTCGCATTTCTTAATATTAACTTATAGGCCTGCATTCTGCAGCCTCCCTAGGACCTTTTTAATATGAACTTGGTGCTTAAGTTCATTATCCAAGTATATAAGAATGTCGTCTAGGTATACCGTATAGAATTCGTTAAGGTAGTTAAAAAGAACATTATTCATGTACCGTTAGTACGTGGCTAGCCCATTTATTAGTCTAAAAGGAAGAACTTTGCATTTATAAGAACCGTAGCGGGTACGGAATATTATTAGATCCTCTAATGCAGGGTCCATTTTAATTTAGTGGAAAGCTTAGCAGATATTAAGCTTAGTAAAGATTTTGGCTTGGCTTAGACGTACAAGGGTCTTATTAATTAGGGGGAGAGGGTAATAATCTTTCTAAGTAATAGCGTTTAGTTTCTAATAGTCAATGCAGAAGCAGAGGCCTTTATTAGGTTTCTTTATAAAGAGAATAGGGGAAGTAAAAGGGGCCTAACTTGGCTTAATAAACCCCTTATAGAGGTTATTAATTAGGTACTGCTTAGTTACTTTTAGTTCCTCTATAGTTTGCTAGTAAAGGAGGCTATAGCCTAGAGAGTTATCGGCCTTTAGTTAAATCTTATAATTGTAGGTTTGGTAGGGGGGTAGCATATCTAAGGCTGCTTTTGAGAACGCGTCTCTATGGTCTAAGAGGTATATAGGGAGGAGGCGCTTAACTAGCTCCTCATTAGTTTCCTCTACTAGCCCTTCTTCCTTCTTATTAATAATCTGGTTAATTTTATATAAGCTAGTTATAAAAACCTCATTGTCCTTCTAATATATATTAAAGTAGAAACCTATAGCGCTAATTACCGCGATATCTACTATAGGGGGGTTATGTAATAGTAGGGGTGTCCGCGGCCTTGGGGGCTTTTAATATATTAGCGTTATCTTTACTCCTTTTAGCTCTTATTACATCTTCCAAAGGTTATCCTCTATATCCTATTAATATTTCCTCTTCCCTATTAGCCAGATCTCCACAATTTAGAAGTTGTCTGCGTTACTATCCGTTTTACTTCTATAAATAGAGTCCTTCTTAACTATAGTCCTTTAGGGGAGTATCCTTATCGGTACGGAGTTCTTACCGGCCTTACAGTGGGCATCTTCTTAAGTAAAGGCTAGGTCGCGGTCCCTAACATCCTACTAGTGAATAGGGTCAGCCTTCGCGGCTAATATCTTATGGTTGGTACGGATTTCTCTAACAAAGGAAGGTAACTTCAGTCTATTCTCCGGCTAGATAAACCATCTTTGTTAAACGTTTAGCTAAATATCAAAGTAGGACATCTATTTTTAGCTAAGGATTATGTTATAGGACCCTAGGTCTAGGATACAGAAGGGGATGCTAAACTAGCATTGTCCATTAATAGCAATATATAGCTTCAAGATATAGGTAACCGGCTTACCAGCTTAGCCATTATAGCCTTTTACTTAAATAGGCTTCTCTAGTTAGGTAGCATTTACATTTAAAAACTTAGCAACATCATTTACATAAGCAGTGTTTATAAAGGCAAAGCCATTTGTTCCAGTATCAACAAGGGCAGTTATATTAACTCCATATCCATTTCAAGATACTATATATAGAACTATAAAGTATTTTCCACCTATTAGCTAACTTAGATTAATCTTTTTAAGATTAATAGGATACCCTAGGGGGGAGTCTTTCCCTAGGGTTCTTCTTTTCCCAACTTATCAGACAATTCTTCTTCCTCTATTTCCTTAATATTACCCATATACTTTAGCTCTAGGCAGGACGTGGTAAAGTAACTATCCTTTCCGCAATTAAAACACGTAACCGTAGCAGGGTCAATTAGGGTGTTACAACAAGCATTGGCTAGATGCATAGTACATAGCGATTTAGATAAGGCTCGCGGGTAGGACGTTATGACCGCTTTTAGTATAAGGGTGGTTGTGGTTTATCTTCCAACGCCAGCTCCCGTTGGCGTGGCAGATAGGTTCTGGTTGCTGCGGGACTTCTTTAGTCAGTCAGAATAAGCATTAATTCATTTTAGTTCTAAATCCAGTAATAAATATTAGGCTGCTAGTCTTTAGTAGGTTAGTAGGTTGTCCAAGACTACCGCGATCTTCTCTTATAGTTGGATTATTAGCTTATTATATAGGTCTAAACAGTAGTTCCTAAGGGGAACCTGGCCTTTGCCTACTAGGTGTAAGAACTAAGTCTAGAACTTAGTAAAGGATTAGTTCAATTTTATTATTAGGCGATTATAGTTATAACAGGCATCCCATACTTTATTCGGATTAACATAGATAGCAGCTAGGTGCTATATTATCTTGTTAATAGATATAAACCAAATAGGTAACTTGTCCTCAAACTTAGCCTAGAGGTATTGCTAGGTGTCCCTAATAGTTCAACCAAAGAGGTAGAGCATTTTAGCTTCTTTAGAGGGGAAATAGTTGTAGTTAACACAAAGCTTTCCTTACACCTAGATTCTCCAGTTTTTAAAGGTTAAGTCTATGCCGTTTAATAATAGTAAGGGGTTAGGGAGCTTAACGGACTTTAATTACTTTATCATTATATCCGTACTCTCTAGTGTGTTATATTTGGTTAAGTAAATAGGTTAACTAAGGCTTTGTAAAGGGGAGGCTGGGCTATTTTATAAGGCAGTAAGGCTTTTTAAGATCTCCTTTAGAGTCTCTTATATGCTTTAGGCTTAAAGACAGTTAACCTTTTAATTGGCTGTAAGGGCACGAATCTGCTTATATACATTTATAATGTTGTTATTGTCTTCAATTTCTGATCCCAATTGGATCTCGTGTTCCTCTCAGGTAGAGATAGGTCTTTTAGATAAGCTTACTTTAGGTGCCATCGTTAGCTTCCTAAGGTTCGTTGGAATTATATAATTTAGTTTTAATTCCAACGGTTCTTTTAGGGGTGCAGGTTAAGTACAGTCTGGCCTATAAAGTGGGATATTATCAGGGCCTTCTTAGGCGTAGTAGTGTGGCGTTTTTTTAATGTCTAAATATAACGCGTTGACGCGTCGTTGCAGACGAAGGTCTTCTTTTAGGGTGGGATATTATTAAGGCCTTCCTAGGCAATATAGGGAGAGCTTAGTATAATGTGACGGGCTTATATAAATGCTTCTAAACTAAAGCTTGTAGATTGCTACCATACAAGAATACTAAGCTAAGGAGAAGAAGGAGGAGAAGACTGTTGGAGACTAATGAGATATAAGGGGTCGCCAAGGCGCTAGTGGCAAGCGGGCCAATGGTAGGCGAGCTAACAGTAAAAAACAGTAAGAAACAGTACCAGACAGTATGCGACAATATGATAGGTGGCAGAATATGGCAGAACTTGGTAGGTGACGCGCTCTAGCACCGTCACAAAACGCAGCAATTACATCAAGCTTAGTAAAGTATTTAGCACTATAGAGTACGTTAAGTGTCTCGCGGACTAATAGCAATGGGTACTAATTTTTAATAGTAACTGTGTTTAGGCCTTAGTAGTTATAGTAGATTTATACACTACCGCCAGGTTTCGCAGTAAGGAGGTATTAGCGACTCAGTCAATCGAGGCACGAGCACGGCAAGAGGGTCGCGCAAGCCTGTACGATTGGATTGTCTATAAACAAGGATCCAAAGCTAGAGAAAGGAAAGGGGAGAAACGGAAGCACCGCTCGAAGTAATATACAATTCTCTGGTCACGTGACGGCACTTTGCCATCACGTGGCGGCAATCTGTGGCAATATGCGGCAATCTGACGGCAATGTGCCAGTACCGTAACAAGAGGAGTAGTATAGTGGCTGGTAAGGTTAATTCGCGGATAAAGCCCTTATCTAGCATCTCGTTAATTTACTTCTTTACATAACTAAGTTTAGTGGGTAAAAGTAGTCTGTTCTTATAATATAGGGCCTGTTTTCTAGGCATAATTTTAATTTTATAGTCCTATGGTTAGTAAGGGGGCAGCTTATCTACGTTTTTAGGGAGGAAGTGTTTAATATATTTGCGAAACTCCTTTAGTAAGCGTTATAGAATATCTTTATAGGTTAATCCTGGTTTACCTTTTAGAAATTTCTTAATATTAGTATTAACTATCTTCTGGCGTAGAAACTTAGACTTAGTTTTTAGGTTTATCTTAAGGAAGTTATAGAAATAAGGGGGTAATGCTTTACGGGCTTTCTTTATTATATAGTGGCCTTCTACTAGCCGGTAAAAAGACCTTTCTAATAGGTTTGGTACTTCTATTAGGCCTATAGGCAGCTCCTTAAGTAGCTATTAGTATTCTTCTTCTTTAACCAGTTCTACTAGCTCCGCTATATAGATCCTTATTACCTTTACACCTTTTTATTTATAGAACTGGGTAAAATTAACGGCATAAGTGTATTTAATATTGTCTAGGTTAGGGCATATCTAGTTCTCTGGTACTATGGCTAGGCTAGTATAGCTCAGTTAGCTTAGGGGGGCGGAAATAAAGCGGCGGCCCTATATAGTACGCGCGGGAGACGGGTGTAAGGTTAGGCGTTACGGGAGGGAGGTCTTAATTACTCTAGTTTTAGCCTTAGCTATAACGCCCTTAGCTATTATATATACGGTTATATATGCGTATAGCAAATATCTTAAAGTTAGGTGTCTTATTAGTTAACCTAGGTTAAGTAGGTATATATAGGGGACTTATAGTTTTAGTGGTGTTTATTTTTTTAGGGATAGAGTAGTAGTCTAGTCTTCTAGAATCTCCGCTTTGTTTACTACGTATATTAGTTTACTAGTATTGGGCACCTCTTTTACTATTAGTTGTTAGTATCTAAGCGTTGGCCATATAATACGTCTGTATAGTGCTACTTATTTACAGTTAAGGATATGCCATAGGAGATAGTTATAGGCATAGTAATTAGAGTTAAACTTAAGCTCTAAAACAGGAAAGTCTATTCTTAGGTTATACTTTTTAAGCCAGGGCATTTTAAGAATTACTAGTGTTAAGGGTAATAACTTCGTAGCGTAAAAAAGTATAGATTCTGTATAGTAGCCAATTATTATTTTTACTGTAAAGTAATAGGTAATAAAGCTAGATGGAAGTCTATTAGTAAGGCAGAGTAGTTTTAGAACTAGAAGTCTTTGTCACGGCACTGACCTGACGCGTTGTTATGGCTACGCGTATGCATGAGCACGGACCTGACCCCTGAGCAACACGTATATATACCTGCCTCGTCTCCTGTACATAGATCCTCACACGATATCGTTTGTCAATAATACACAGTCACAGTTACCTCGTTGACCCTCTGCACGTACTGTGACAGTCTTTTTATTATAATATTATGCTTTTTTATAAGCGAGTCTTTATCTATAAATGCTAGTACTATACTGCTACTGTTAACAAGGCTTACTATTTTAATAAAAACTTCTAGGAGTAGGTTGTGTAGTAAGGAGAGGTAGGTCTAAATAAGGATAGCATTTTTATTATTATTTGCTGTTCTAAGGTTAAATAGCAGCTAGCTTAAAATAAGGTCTAACTAATCTAGTAGCATAGATCTAATCTTTTTATCCTCCTCCCCGTATAGTTCTAACCCTTAAAGGCAACTTAGTTTAAGGGTTGGCCTTTTAATAACTAGATTATAGGGCTTAGCTAGTAGTTATAGTCTTAGTTAATATATCCTAACATATTAGTCTCTAACGGTGTATATATGCTAGGGGGTACTTTACTAAGGACATAGCCGGTTTCTTGGTTAGTAGTAGCATAAAGTACTTATCCGTAGTTTACGTACAGGACTATCGGCTAGGGCTATATTAGGGAAGGAAATTGTGGGGGTGGGTCTCTATATCTAGACCTACGTCCTTATCTATAGTTACTGCCTTAGTTACCATCCCCTCTACTAAAAAATCTGCCGCGGCTAGAAGGGGGTTGGCGCTATAGCATTAGAAGGGGATTTAGGTTCCCATTAAGGTTATAAGCACCTTTCTAGTAGCCAGGTTAACCGCATGCTAGGCAGAGTCTATTATCTATATAATATCTTTAGACGTTGTTAGGGAGACTACCGTTACTACTACTAAATTTAGCGGCGTTAAGGTCCATTAGGTCGTTCTACAGTAATATAGGTTAATACCCACTAGCGGTGCTTAGCTTAGCAGTATTTAGCTTAGTATAGTAAGCGTAGTTCTATAGGTTATAAGCAAATATATCCATCTACTTACTCTAGCCTTTATAGTTAGTATCACCAATCTTATAGCTAAGGGTAAGGGCTAGGTCCTTTATCTTAGAGGAGATATTCTTCTTAAGTAAATCCACTTTTTATTCCTTAGTCTTATTTGCTTTAATTATTAACTTATTAAGCTCTGCTTTCTAGGACCAGTAATTACGCTTGCCCTAGTATAAGGTGTCCAACTTATTTTTAGCTGCTTAGGTTATGTCTATGGTTTTATAGTGCTTCCTTATATATACGAGCATAGACTCTCGGTTAGAGAAGATCCATTTGCTTAAGTTATTTAGGTGTATACATAGCATATTAAGGCCATGCTTAATATAGTTATAAGCCTTATCTATTAGCATATCTAATATATAGAGGACTTCGTCTATTGGGTTTTTAAAGCACTTTATATCCCTCTAGAAAACGCCTTAAACCTTTATTTCCCATATTTTAAATTTTTTTTACTTTTTAGTTGGTGATCCCTTGCTATTAAACGGGGTTAAATCTTTTATTTTACGCTTTTTTCTATAAGGCTTAGTTAGAGAATAGGAGCTAGTAGCTATATTCTTATTAGTAATAGTTTAGGTAAGTATAGTAATCTAAGAGCTTAGGCTTTGTATGGTTTTAGTGTATATAAAAGCTTACTGTTTGTACTGTTGTATATATAGTTTAAGCGTTATAAGGGAGTTAATTCTGTGCTAAGCTTTTTTAAGTTAGGACTTTACAGTTTAACCTTTATTATAGACGGCTTGGAGATCGCTCTTAACGCTAGTTAAAAAGGTTATACATATAGAGAGGTACTAGAAGGTTCCTGCCATATTAAAGTCCTTAAGGTACTCTGGACCACTCCTAATTGCCTAGTGTTACAAAACGCGGGCAATGGCTACAAAGCGTATATATTTAGGGAGTCTACAAAACATTGCGCAATCGATCGTAAGGGTTAAGGGCGTAAGGAGGTAATATACCCTCGCGTAGCTGATATAAGCTATACACGAGGTATACGCGAGAGCATGGGGTTCTCCTATAGAGGCCCCTACGGTTGGGTTCTATAACACTACCCCCCCTCCTATTGAGGCGGAGCTCCGGCAACGCTGTGGTTGCTATATACATATAGGGGGAAATGCTTAGGGTATTTAGAATAAGGAATATCATTACAGGTATAACGGGCTCGTACATATACTTCTGACTTAAAGCTTATAGGTTGCTACTATGCAAAGGTACTGGGCTATAGAGGGGAAGGAGGCTGTTAGGGACTTAGTAAGGTGTAATGGTATCGCTAAGGCGCTAGTAGTAAGCGAGCCAATAGCGATTTTCCATCCCGGGGATAGAAAATCCTAATTAGTTGGTTTTTTCTTAGCGTCTAGAATCTAACCAATTAGATAACTTTAACTGGCGGTTAAAGTTCCTTAACATCTCATCGGAGTAGTTATATAACGGTAATATATAACGATTTAGCTGTGACGGCTCCTATAGGGGATTAGGTATAAAATCTTTACTTAGGCCTAGTTTCTGTGGGTTTACATAGTAGAAATTACTAATTAGATCTTTTACATTTTTAAAATCTTTCTATAGTTGCTATTCTAGCTATTCTATATTAAATCCTATATAGGTAGCTTTATAGTAAAGCCGCTGTCCTCTACCTTTACCAAAGTATTTAGAGTTAATAATTCGTTTAATAGTCCACTCCTTATAGTTCTTGTCTTCGTTCTCATCTTAGATTAGTACCGGTGGGGGTTCAGGCTATATTTATCCTAGTAGAGGGTTAGGCTGGTGAAGGTATAGTAGCTATAGGTAAAATACGGGCCATATCCCACAGGTAGCTAAGGCAGGCGGGAGCTCTAGTTTATATATAGCTCCTCTACTAATAACTTGTTTAATCTAGTAGAGGCTAAGGTTCTTATAATTAAGTGACTTTATAGGTCTCTATATGGAGATATTATGTGCATCTAACCATACCCAGTCGCCAACACGCATCTCAGGTAGTGGTGTTCTGTAGCGGTCGGCGAAGTAAGCTTATTTCGCTTAGGCCCAGGCCATCTCTCCTTTACAGTAGTTAAGTAGGTCTTTTATACAGTCTACATATTAATCGGTAAGTAGCATCTTAAGGCGTTTTCTATATAGCAGTTTCTTATTAATAGGCTCTAGTGGCTCTATACCAGATTGTAGGTAATATCCTTTATTTGCAAAGAATGGGGTAAGTCCTATAGTGGCTAAGATATAGTTATTTACTGTGAATTTACCTAGCGGAAGGTGGTCTACCCAGTTGTCCTAACTATAGGCGACTACCTATTATAAGTACGCCTTTATACTAGCGTTAGCGTTTTCCGGTTATCCCGCAGTTTTATAGTAAAAGGATATAGACATCTTAACGGAGATATTAAGGCGTTAGCAGATCCGCCTCTATATATTAGAGTTAAATTGCGTGCCTTAGTCAGACGTAATAGAGTTGGGTAACCTATATAGTCGGTAGACTTCGCGGAGGAAGGCGTCGGCAATATCGCTTACAGCTACACCTTCGGTTAGGACGTAGTGGCGTTCTTTTATAAGTCGGCATATTATTATAAGGATGTTCTTATAGGTTCGGCCATATTATTTATAAGGCGGTAGGTCAATAATAAAATCTATAGCAATATCTGCCCATCATCGTATAGGTACTAGTAGAGGGTGTAGCAGTCCTTGGTACTTTGTGTAAAATACTTTAGCACGTTTATAGCTATAGTAGGCGCTTACAAAGCGTTTAACTAAGTCTATCATTTTGGGCTAGAAGTAGTATCGGCTAAGAAGTTTATAGGTTCCTCCTTTGTCTGGGTAGCCGCTTAATTAGAGGTTATAGGCCATTTGGATTAGTTACCGTTATAGGTCTTCTAAGTTAGGGATAAATAGACGGCCTCTATAATAGAGCCTATTCTCTTTTACTTTTAAGGCTACCATATTAATCTAGCCTAAGCTTCGGAGGTTGGTAGGCAGTATATAGGTACCAGCAATCTTTGCGGCAATCAGTTAATGCAGTAATAGGTTAACAGGGGTATTATATACTGCGGTAATAAGTTTGTTAATTTTAGGGGGTAACTCTAATTCTATAGTATAAAGCTAAGGGGTAGTTGGTTCTGTCTTAGGTAGTATACTTAGGGCTAAGTTTTATGCTTTTAGGATTATTTATTATTGGAATTAATTATAAGGGTTATCTTCTAACTAAAGAAGATCTTGCAAACAATATATTAGGCTATTAGGCTTAGTACCTTATACTCCTAGCCTATATACAATTTTAAAGTTAAAACCAGAGAGGAACTCGTTCCAACGTGCTTAGCATCAGTTTAGTTATTTCATAGTTATAAAGTACTTAAGGTTGCGATAATCCGTAAGGACCTTAGTTGGCTGGTTAGGTTCTACTAAGGAGAGTTCCGGTCAGAATTTCTTAAATACTTATATAATTGCGAGGAGTTCCTTATTATAGATCTTATAGTTACATTCTTATAATATAAGCTTAGATGAGTAAAATGCAACTAGGTAGAGGAGACCATTATTACCCATCTAAAAGAGGACGCCTGTGAGGGGAACTTATAGATAGGGGGCTATAAGGACACGATTATGGAACAAGATAGATTAGTAAAAGAGATGAATCCTTGAGGAGGTAAGGCCTCGAGGATCGTGGAGACTATATACTACGGGCACGTGCCTCCGGCACGTGACCGACGGACGTCCGAGGGGTGTCCAGGGGTTGTCCTGAGGGCAACCCGAGGTGACCGCAATAATATCCCTTACATTGCCCCCCCCCTTCTTGCGGTCGGCCCCCAATCGCCATTACCTTGCGGTAAGGAGATTATAGAGGGCTCGTCCCAGAAGGTGTTTGGAGAGATATCGGCATGCCATTATATATTATCTATCTATCTAACCCCTGCTTTGAACTCCTGAAAACCTTAATAAGGAAAAACAATAACTAGAGAAAAAACGCGAGGATTGCCAGGAGACCTATTAGAAGCCTACCGGAAGCGTGCTAGTAACTACCTAGGCTGACCTAAGGATTTTTATACAACTCTACTTCTAAGCCTTTATGCCGGTCTGCAATTAATTGCGAGTGTTATAGGCAATTTGGTGTTCCTGATATGGTTCCATAAAACCTTTTAGTATAGGATTTAATATATAGGGCCTTAGCTCACCGTCGTCTTTAACTGTTGAGATATAATCTATAATCCTTTCTCCTAATCCCCTGCGTCACTAACGCATTACTCCTACATTTGCCCTTGGGCTGCTATATGCGGTTAGGTAATTAATCAGTTAATTAAAGAGACTTGTCTCTTAAGATTTGGTATATATGGTTTCAAATCTAGTAGTCCTGTGCTATATAATTGGCGTAGCTTTACTGCCTAGCAAACAGGAGACACTTCGTAATAGCGCCTATAGCTATTATGCGATTGTCAAAAACGTCTGTAACGTTATTCTTTTAATACTGTAGTATTGTTTAGGTATAATTTAACCTATATACGTCTTTAATTAATGTCTTAATTGCCTTCCCCTAGCCGCGTAATCAGTTTTTATAAGGAAGTAATGGCTGAATGGCTTATACTCGTTTTTCCTTCTTTCTAAATTGCGCTATTGTAACGGAGTTATATCGGCAAGGTTGCGGCTATTCACCAGAAGGGTGTTAGGAGGTAAATTATAAAGACACCTTGCTTATTAAGCTTGATCCTTTTCCTTAACACCTTACTTCCTATTATTAGCCTTCGTCTAATTTTGGACGTATCTTTAATATATTATTAAGATTTTCTTTTTTTCCGTTATTAATTTAATATGCCTCTTTATTCTTCTGCTAACTACTCTTTTAAGCTAATTCCTCAGTGTATTCTAGCCCTGCCGTTGCATATAGAACCCCAACCTCCGCTAACCCGCAACTGGTGCTGGTCCTACCTAAATGGTTTTGCCTGCACGTCCTTAAAAAACTAGAAGTCTGATAAGAGGATTCTAAAGGCTTGTAATAAGACGCACTACGTTAGATCTAATACCTTTAGTCCTTATAATTAATGCATGCGTACCAAGAGCGGCAGTTGTGTTAAGGTAAGCTTTTCTATTTTTAATAGATTTCTATTGCTAACTATAGCTTTAATAGCCTGGGCCTAAGTGGCGACGTTCCTTTAATGTCCTTAACTACTATATCGCCTGGGCTCTCTCTTATTCTAGCGTAAATGCTGAACAACTTGGTTGAATTTAAGATTACGCCATAGCCATTTACACCGCCCACAATTCCCAGCAAGCCAGCCAGCAACGCCTAATAAGGGAGCAAGGCTGGTATACTAAGGATAGGGTAAAGGATGGGGGTGATAAGAAGAAGGTTACTATCTATTATAAGAAGAAGTTTGCGCATACGTGTTAAGTTTTAAAAGAGTACAATATAATACGGTATTAGGTAGGTTACCCTTTGGGTACCTAGCGGATAGGTAACTAATAGTTGCCATAGCAAGGTCTAGGTGGTTTTAGACTATACCAGCCAGCCAACGTCTCTGTTTATTCTGGGCTTAAGCGTGTCTTTATTGACTATAAGCTAACGCCGCAAGAGCTTTATTGGTATTGGTTTGGACCTAATATTAGTATTAAGCGTTTAAGGATCTCTACCCTAGCTATACCTTATCGTCCTACCCCTGTTTTTATGCCTACTTATACACCTACAAAGGGATCTCATTCCTATTAGCCATCCCTTAGAGGGCCGATAGATACTAACCCTGCTCCTAAGGATAAGGCATAGTGGCTTTTTAGATTAGGCATTTAGGATTTATTCTTATACATAATAGCAATTGAGTACCTTAATTAGGTACTTAGGAAGGCCTTAAAAGGCTTTTAGGAAGGGCTTAGGAGCCCTAGAAACAATGTTCCTAATATAGATTAATAAATAGGAATGTAATTCTAGCAAAATGCCCTATTAACTCTATACTATATATGTAAAAAGGCTAAGGACCTGTCCTGCCTTAGGCTGTAGCCCTAATCCTTATAGTTTCCGGAGCCTGTCCGTTCTATATCTAATTTAACCTATTTACTCTTTGGGGCCTTTTGCGGCCTACTACAAGCTTTCTTTATAGGTTGCGATGACACTATAGTATTAGAGCGCTTTCTGTAATTTATAGATTATAGACCTTAGTCCTAATATTCTTTTAGAATATCTTTATAATAATTAAGGTGATCCTCTGGTTCCTATATAGAGTCCTTAGCGGGCTAGCCTAGCTATTTAACTTTATATTAAAGCTTATTCTTAACAGACTTATAGTGTAGTATAACTTCAACCTTGTACCACTCGCCCACCACCTTAGGGTGTTTAATTGGGCCTGGACGGAAGTTCTTTTCCAACAGTAGTCTATACCATGGCTCTAGTAGGTTTATGTAAAACACTAGATATATATAGGCCATAGATAGGGGTAGCTAAAGACAGTAGGCTAGCTTACTAATTTATTCCTTAACTTAAAAGGGACCTAGGTATTTTACATCAAGCTTTTTTAATGGTCGACAGGTCTTGATATTTGTTAAATATAATAGAACCTCATTACCTACTCCAAAATGCTTGTCCTGGTGTTTGCGGTTGTACTAGAGTCTCTACTGCTCTTAGGCATCTTATAGGCTCTGCTTCGCATACTTCTATTACTCTTTTTATTCCTAGAGGTATCCTTATACTCTCTAGTAGATGTCCTTTAACTTCCTAGTAGGATCCTATAATTAATTATACGGCCTTAGCTAGTAATCGCTAGGTATACTATTAAACCTAAATAGTTAGACGCCATAGGCAATCTGGATTGGTGTATACTTATATAATGCGTGTTGCTTTAAGTTATAGGTATACTCCACGTATGGAAGTAGTTCGCACTAATTGTCTTGCTAGTAGTTTAAATATATTTATAGATAAGACTCCAGTTCCTAGTTCTAGCGTTCCATTTACCCGTCTATTTGTGGATGGAAAGCTGTACTATAATAGTAGTCTATCTTTAAATGAAAGCATAGATCCGACCAGTACTGGCTTATAAAGACGCTGCCCTTATTGGTAATAATAGAGTGCGGCTGGTCTACTTTAAGAAAGCATTTCTCCTTAATTAGGCTGGTAAGCGCTTGTGCATTAATCGTCTTGTTAACGGGAAGGTATTAGACATACTTTAAAAACCTATTAATAAGTATGAGGACCAAATCGTATGTTTATCCTTAGCTATCTTTAAATAGCGGGAGATCCGTAATGAAGTCTATAGCGTAATATCGCTATGGCTTACTAGTAGGGGGAACTGATTTAAGTAGACCCTATAGCTTATACCTACGGATCTTATATACTTGACACTTCTTATAATGGCTAATATACTCCTTTGCTTCCTGCTTAAGCTTTAGCCAATAGTATTTGCGCTAAAGTAATTCCACTGTCTTGGCTTGACTATAGTGGCCGCCCAAAGAATTATTATAATTCTTTATAAGAATCTTCTACCGTAGATTTACTTCTAGTGGCACCTAAACCTTACCATTTCTACGCAGTAGGCCCATTGGGTCTAGTTCCTAATTTTAGCACCTTATAGCTTCCTTTTCATTACGTTTCCGGTCTACTTCCGCATTAAAGATAGCATAGGAAGCGTCCCTCCATTATACCTTATAGATAAGATCCGTTAACCTTTTGGATAGTTCCTATATAAAAGCTATTTCGTCCTATACTGCTCTAAGTACAAGACTAGATAGTACCATGGATCTTATAACTCTTTAATACGCATGCGTCAGGAAGGCCGCTACAAGGTTAAAGTCCTTTAGTTATTATAGGGCTCCGAGTTCCAATTGCTTTATAGCTTCGCTATTGGTTTAAGAGGATAGCTTAGTAATTAGGGGTAATATATCACTAGGTTCTAAGAATGTGTTGGGGATGTCCTATCCAGGTATATTTAGATCCTCAACGGTAACAGACCGGGTGCCAGCTAGAACGTCAGTGGAGACCAATAGGGTTTGCACCACCTAAAACTCAGTGTATAGAGCTATAGGTACTCAAGCATCCTACACCCAGAGCTTATTCTATAATATAGGGAGTAAGATATCTATTATCTATTTTCCTTCTCCCGTTTTAAAGCCTTTAGCATAGTCTGGCCGTCGTAACGGTCTATTAGTAGGGTTATTCTCCCCTAGCTTATATTTAATCTTAAAATTAAATCGCGCAAGCTCCTCTGCCCATCTGGCTTATTAAGGTGTAAGCTTCTTTATAGTTATAAAGTAGCGTAGATTGTGATGATCTGAGAGTATATAAGTAGTATAGCTTGCGTGTTTAAGGTAATGTCGCCACTGTTTAAAGTAGTTAACTATGGCCAGCAGTTCCTTATCGTGGGTATAATACCTAACTTTAGGCCCCTAGAATTTTCTGCTATAGAATGCTACTGGTCTCTAGTGAAGCTGGGTAGCATCCGGATCCCTATTAGGTTGCAGTAGGATACCTATAAGGGCAAAATTTGATGCATTAGTAATCATCATTAATGGCTAATCTAGGTTAAAATGCCGTAGTAATAGAGCTTCCGTGAACTTTTCTTATAGTTCCCGGAAGGCCTCCTAGACCTTTCCGGGCCATAACCATGGTTTATACTATTTGGTTAATCCCTTCTTGGTTTTCTTCCTTCCTGCCTTTAAGCTTTTTGCTCCTTGGGCTGGGTCTCAGGAAGCTTCTATAATATAGTTAGATAGGTATTGGGCGATATCCAAGTAGTTATAGATAAAGCGCCTATAGAAATTAGCAAAGCCTAGGAACACTTAAATATCCTAGTAGCTCTCTAGCTCCGGCCACTCTTAAATCGTTTATACCCGTACTAGGTCCATAACTACGCCTATAGGCGTTATAATATAACCCAGAAACTCAACCTGCTTAGTATTAAAGGTATACTTTAACGCCTTAGCGTAGAGGCCCTAATCATCCAAATGTTCTAGCACTTAGCGGACGTGTTACTTATACTAATCCTTATCTTCTAAGTAGATTAGGATGTTATCTAAATAGATAATATATATACCGTTAACTAGTCCCCCTAAAGCTCTGTAAATATACAATTGGAATGTTATAGGCGCATTAGCTAGCCCAAAAGGCATTACTATATACTTAAAGTAGCCGTATCGGGTCTTAAAAGCGGTCTTCTACTTATCCCCTTCTTTAATATGGAGCCTATAATAGGCGTCTTATAGGTCTAGCTTTATAAAGATCTTCGCCCTAGATAGTCAATCCAGCATTTTACTAACTAGTAGTAGTGGGTAACAGTTCTTAATTGTGACTTTATTAAGACCGTGATAGTCTACACATAGCCTTATAGTTCTATCCAGTTTTGGGACAAAGAGGATTAGTATGCCTACTAGCAACTTACTGGGCCGGATCCATCCCTTTTCCTATATACTATTAAGGTATTCCCACAGGATCTCAAGCTCTTTGCAAGAGAGGTTATAAATAGAAAGATTTAGGGGTTATTTACCCTCTTCTAGATTAATTGCATAATCGTATTCCAAGTTCTGCGCTATGACTTTAGCTCGCCTGTCTAAGAATACCCTTAGTAAGTCCCTTAGGCCTAATGGAATATTCAATAGATTAGGGTCGCGTTCGTCCTCTATATCGTCGTTAGGTAGGTCCCAGAGCTCCCTTAAGATGCCCACGGGCAGTATTGCGCGCTATAGTGGTTGCTCGTACATAGTTGCTACCGTACGTTAAACCGTTTCATGCGGTAGCTAATAGAGGGTAGGGAATTCTTTAACGCAGCGTTTAAGGTACTATAGCATATTCTCCGCATATTACTTAAGCCAGAGTAACCTATGGCGGTAGAAGTATCTCGTAAGATCTTTAAGATCGCCGCCTCCCTGCAGTGTCTCTGCGACCTATCCGGCAGCTCCCCGTGGGGTCTCCATTATAGAGGGGTTATTACCTATGCTAGGCTCTATACCTATCTTGCTATAGAATAGGGGTTCGATCCAATACTCCTTTAGATATAGAGCGTATACTATTTTACCTAGAGCCACATCTTCTAGGATATCTTTTAAGCTTATTAGTAATATACGCCCTTCCGATTCTTTATCATTCTATTATTTAAAGGCTCCTGTTTTAAAGCGTATCTTAAGATCTACTTCCGCAAGCCAAGGGTATCCAAGAATAAGGTTATAGCCTTCAAAGTTAGCCGCCTAGAAGGGTTACAGACCGACCACCTTAGTACAGTTGTGCATATTAGCCACTAACACTATAAGCTTATAGGCACTATATAGTTTAATCCGATGCTTATCCAGGAACCCTATAATAGGTTTCCGCTACCTTAGCGACAGGATAAGCTTATACTCTTTTACCAAATTATATCGTATGAGATTGATTTTGGCGCCGCTATTATATAGTGCTTAGAACTAACGTACCTCACCTATAGGGAGTGCTATTTCCAGCTTAATAGCAATACGGAGAGTCTCTCCTTCCATATCTTGCCCTAGTTGCAGCCGGGAAAGGTCCGCAACTAGGGCTTTTCTTTTTTTATATTGTCAGTGTGTTTTTCACCCTGCTTCTTCTAATAAGATTTGCCTCCAGAGTTTTCTCTTGACTTTTCGGAGTGTTCCCATAAAGGTACCGGACGGGTATTGGGTTGGCCCTGGGAGTCTTTCCTATTACTTAAGGCCCCTAACTTTAACCCTTCCGAAGTTCTCTTTAAGAACGGCTTCTTTAAAGGTTAGGTCTGCCCTACGTTGCTACTAAAGTGCCCACGCTTCTGGTAACCCCCCAGCCTCCTACTAGAAGAGGTCTGGTTCCTTACCGCATCCTCAGCATTCAGAACCGCTCATTTAAAATCCGCATATGCGGTAATCTACAGTAGGGCTCCTACGCGCTTTATTTCATTACGAATTACTAGCTTAATTCTAGCCTAGATAAATCCAATCTTCTCCTTCTTATAGACGCTGCCGTCCCTATTTTTAAAGGGCTCTGGATCTATCTGCTAAGCACGAGTTTCTATAAAGTTTATAAACTGGCGGAAGTCTTAACGGTCCAACTGTATACCATTCCAGAATTGTTCTGCATTATTATATTATATAATATGTGGATCTTGGGTCCAACCCTTTAGGAAGGTCTACAGCTGTGGCTATATAGTAATTTGCTCTTTATTAAGTTAATTAAGCGCGATCTGGTTTAGTAATTAGTCTTTAATCTTACTAATAATCCACCGTATATATTCTTTAGTATTATCTCGGATTATCAGCATCTTAAAGAAGTTGTCTACTTCACGAAACCAATCGTCCAACTATTAGGCGGTGGGTTTATAACGGAGTTCTAGACTATTAGAGGCCTTAGCCAGTTAGTCCATATCTTTTTTCTATTTGTTGTATAGATACCTCTCTAGGTCTTCCATATCTTCTTAGGTGGATACTAGGTAGCCCCTAGAAAGCCTTAGGCCTTAGCTAGGTTATAAAAGATTTTGTTTAGCCTAGATTAAGCTCTGCTAAATCTAGACTTGCCCCTAGAGGTTTCTAATATATTTATCAGTAGCTCCTTCCCGCATGGCTTCTAAGAGCCTAGCGGCAGCTTCCCAATATCCTCCTTAAAGAAAATCGGTGTGGGGCTCTTAACTTTCCAAATTTGGGCCTAGGGAAGCTCTAGCTATAGAGGTGGTATTAGTACTAGTAGCTAGTATAGACTTCCTAACGAGGCTTGGGTCTTAAGTTAATATTTAGGTTAAGTTACTAAAAGGGGTAGGCCTACTTAGCTTATAGGCAGTCTATACACCGCCACTATACTAATTATGGGCTAATGGTCCTCCGGGAGGGTTCTAGTTAGATCCCTAATTGGACATATTGGTGTATTCCTCTGGTATTTCCGGCTTAGGGGAAGATCTTAGGGTTACCTCTAGCGCTTAATCTTCCGATTGGCCTAGGTGGGGCTGGAGGGGTTCCGGTTGCTTTCCAATAGCATTGCGACCGTTGTAGAGGGTGTCTATATTTTCCTCAGCGGTAACCATAGGTGTGCGAGAGTCTTTAAGCTCCTGGTACATCTAGGTATTGGGGCTCGTTCGGCCATCTTACCCAGAGGTTTGTATTGTCGCAATCTCTTATTATCAGAGGGACCTTCCTGCTTTGGCGCGATGGCTTTCTATGAGGTATCCATAGAGTTTCCATTTAGGTCGTCGCGAGATTTTAAGGAAGGAATAGTAGGTGTAAATAAAATGTAAACACATAATCTGGTTCTTAAAGCCAGCTGCCCTTCCAAAAAGAGTAGGAAGGATTCAAATATAAGGGGAACTTATAGACAGGGGGCTATAAGGACACGATTGTGGAACAAGATAGATTGGTAAGAGAGACGAATCCTTAAGGAGGTAAGGCCTCGAGGATCGTGGAGACTATATACTACGGGCACGTGCCTCCGGCACGTG
>Ga0307507_10001197_pt1 | contig 57743 bp, 20 predicted proteins | sample 7_EM_MG_FD_207223 | JGI IMG/M metagenome (GOLD analysis project Ga0307507, IMG submission 207223) | Populus trichocarpa ectomycorrhiza microbial communities from riparian zone in the Pacific Northwest, United States - 7_EM | ecosystem: Host-associated > Plants > Roots > Unclassified | place... | reverse complement strand
GGCTGCCGTTCTGGTGCCTCCCTAGGTAGGGAGGGTGAAGAAAGGTTAAAAAATAAGGTGGCATTTAGGTGTACAAGGGGTATGCAAAGGCACGTGTAGAGGCTATCGGGAATGGGGACCCGATGGTACTGTTAGGACGATTTGGATAATTAGGAAAATCAAAGTCCTGCTAAGAGCCTGCTAAAAAGCCTGCTAGGAGCCTCCAGGAGGCCTTTAGGATTTTAATACCCTAATAGCAATAAATGCAATAATATTAACAATATTTATTTTATAGCCATAAGCTAGCGTAATGCTAGCGTATAGCTCTAGGGCTTTGCTAATATGGCGGAAAGCTGGCGTATTGCTCTGGGGGGTTGGCTAATACGGCCAAAAGCTGGCCCTAGGCCCTAGGGGGTTGGCTAATATGGCTAAAAGCTGGCGGGGTTAGCTAATATGACGGAAAGCTAGCCCCGGGCCCCAAAAATACTTTTAGCGAAACTAAATTTCCTGCGCCACTTCCCGTTTTCCTGACGTTATTAACATTAAGGATCTAATTTTAATTTAATTTAGATAATATTTAGGCAGGGTAACTATATAGAGGATTTCTTTAACTTAATACTAAATTGCTATTATGACTTTTTACAGCAGCCTAGAAGGCTCTGTGTAGCTAGGGGGGTGTGTTAAACTAGATCGGATTTCCTTACTACCATCTTAATACTGGCTTTAAGTCTAGAACCCAATATCTTAATACCCCGCTACTTACCTTGTATGTCTCTTGTATGTCTTATTAAATGTCTTATTAAATGTCTAAATACTTATTTCCATTACCGAATGATGACTACGTCATCATTCTCTTTGCAACCTATTTGTCACCTATCTGGTGTACAGTTATCTACAGAAAGTCATTGGTCGATTTGGCGAATACGAGATCAAGCCACCACCATTCAATGCTTTGATCCTTTTTTACCCCCCCTTCTACCACCCCATACACCAACTATGGTATATCAAAAGAAAACAAATCGACAGGAGCATCCTCCTGAGGTTATTTCGGTAATATGGGCCCTACATTGCATGGGGTACTCTGCCTCAAAAATACGACTCGAAAATGGGCTGCCAAAGTCAACGATTACATCGATCATTCGCCGAGTACGAAAACACCCCAGTGACCCCTTTCGTAAAGCTCTACGAACGGGACGTCCTCCAAAGCTTGATGCACGAGCTGAACGACGTTTGGTAAGGTTTATGGCCAACCACCCCTTCGAAACAATTACCTCCCTATCAACGCCGTCAAAATCGGGTTACCGCATGCATATTAATACTACGCGACGTTACCTTGCCAAAAACCACTACTACGCCTTCCGCCCTCGGAAGAAGCCTTATCTAAGGCCTCACCATAAGATTGCAAGATTGCGGTGGGCCCGAATATATAGAAATTTAGAGTTAAGCGACTGGGCTCTAGTTGACGAATCAACATTTGAGCTTGGAATTGACACAAGCCCCCCCTGGACACGTCGTAAAATAGGCGAAGCCTACGAGTCGAAGAACCTTAAGCCTATATTTAAATCAGGAAGGAGCTCCGTGGGTATTTGGGGCGAGATCTCACTCGAATTTAAGGGAGGATTCGTGATATTAAAAAAAGGAGTACGGATGAACTCTCACAGGTATATCAACGAGATCCTAACACCCCATGCGGCTCCTTTCTACGCCAAGAGAACACTCAAATACGGTGACGCTGTTTTTATGCAGGATGAGGCTGGGTACCATACGTCCAAGGTTACCTTACAGCACCTCAAAGATCTCAAAATACAGGTACTCCCTTGGCCTGCGCAGTCGCCCGATCTAAATCCTATTGAGCACCTTTGGAGGATCATGAAGTTTCGGATATCCAAGAGGCGCCACTTGATTAATAATCTACAAGAGATGGAGGCCGTACTACAAGAGGAATGGGATAAATTAACCCCTGCCGATTGGAGGGCGTGTATTGAGAGTATGAGGAGGCGTTGCGAATTAGTAATTAAAGCTAAGGGAGGTTCAATTAAACATTAGGGCTCTGCTATACCAAAATATTCTCCAGATACAAATCTATCATATATTTAAATTGCTTTAAGATTGCTTGCCAATTGCTTACAGAGTCCTCTGCCAAAATAGGTGGGGTAGACGTTATCGATTGGCGTTTTTAGCTTCGGCTAATGACTTTCTGTAGATAACTGTATATATAGAGGCTCTAGAGCCCTCTTTAATAGACAGAGTTCTCATACCTGGTTGTCCGTTCAACACATCGCCACACGCAATTAATTCCTATCGCGTGCATGATTTGGATTTGAGTTGCTCACAGTTTTAGTTTTCGAATATACTTTGATTCAAAGGGATATGTAATCTTTTATAGTATATCATGCTACTTTTAACAAAAGTAATATCTTCGCTGTTTGTGATCCGGCAAATTCGAGAGTGATCGTCTGCTAAGTCAGGAACAAGATATTGAACATGGAAGTCATGTTTCAAGAACAGCAGGAAAGCTCCCAAAGTTTGCAAACCGGAGCAATGACCAATTCATACACTAGAATACATCATCAAACACTGAGTAATCAAGCATATCAAATACTATTCGTTCTCGTGAGGGAAGTATAAACTTGTAACTACGTGTTTCATGTAATGAAGTCTAGTCTCTTGCTTCCCAGAGCCGTCATAGTCATACCTACCACTTATACTCCTCAGAGTTACCGCTGAACATCTTTCAATCGAACCCATAACTTTGGAGTCAACAAAGCTTGAAAGAGTTTTATGGAGGTTGTATTACCATTCGTGGTCCACAGGCGGTTTTGCGCCCCAAGCTCCCCTCTGTGCTCTAACTCCAAATCGAAATTCCATAACAAATGAGATAGAACAAGCCTCGCCTCGAAGTAGGAGACATTTTCCCCTAGACAGCCTTTAGGACCAGTACTGAATGGCTGGGAACTCTGCAGCTTGTCTTTTGAGAATTTCTCATCATGTTCATTAAGCCAGCGTTCTGGCCTGAACTTATCGGCTTCACAGAAATTGAGCGCTGAATGCCCAGCTGCCCATGGCGAGACTGCAACAGTGATACCAGCTGGAACGTAATGACCATCAATTGTAGCACCGCCTAGAGGAACGACACGTTGTTGATTTCCCCCAGCCGGCGAGAAGAGACGAAGTGCTTCGTTGATACTTGCCGTAAGGTATGGCAAGTCTTTTGTCGTTTCCCATTTAATATCGCTCGCAGACACAAAACTACCCCGAATCTCGGCAACGAGCCGTTGGTAAACGTCACGATTGGTGCAAATTAGATATGTGAAGCCGGTAAGTAGATTGGCAGTCGTCTCTGAACCAGCAACTACAAGTAGTACCATATTGAGAATGATTTCCAAAGGCGACAGGGATTTTCGTGAGTCTTTGTTTTTCAGAATGTGGTATATGAAATCTTGATTGCTAGAGTTCTCATCGGCGAGACCTACAAAAGGTATGGGTTAGCGTTTCCTTCTTTCGTGTGCTTTTTGCACCCAACACCAAAAACAAGGCGGAAAAAACTCTGATATTTGCTTCAACTTACGTTTCACGGTCTTCTCGCGCGTCTTAGTAAAATGTAGCTTTCTCCAGTGAGCCGCTTGGGAGGGAATAAGTTTGAGAAGCAACTTCCAAAGCCAAGTGTCCACACCGACGACTCGTCGGATCGCCTGGTCCCATGTAGCAGATATTAAGACATGTATGATTGAGTTGGACCACTCTGTTGCTGCACCCTGATCAAGACAGCCAAATGGCTCCCCAAAACTAAGATCCCCAATTACATCAAAGGTGGTGTAAGCGTCTAGCGTTTAGTGTTAGTTAGACTGGCCTCATAACACTACCTGCGAGACTTACACCAACTAGAAAAATCTATCGCTTGATTCTCTGCGTTCATGGCACGTAATTTTGCAATCAGCTTGTCAACATGACGCTGAATAATATCTTGTTGCCCAGCCAACGCAGTCTTGGTGAATCCGGGTGCCAGTGCTCTCCGCTGTCGAGTGTGCTCCTCTTTCTTTGCCAGACTGACACCCGTTTGCCCCCCCTGCGGATCATGTGTTCCTATCCAAATAGGACTCTTCTCCATGATATCTCCTTGCTAAATAAACCAAATCAGCTCTCTCAACCGGCGGTTCATTTGGATGCCTACCCGAAACCCATAAATATCCTCCCAGGTATCTGGACCGATGAAGCTGAGTTCGTCTGGGGCCACTCTCACGACGGGCCCTAGGAAACAATGTCAGTCAATTGCGACTTTTACTTAGGTTTGAACCTGTTGACTGGACTTTACCATATTTTGAATGAAGTGTGTGATAGTACGAATGTTGCATTCCCTTCAAAAGCTTGATCGCGCTCGGCAGTTCCGACACACTATTAATCCACGGCCCAGGAAAGGTTCGAAGTGGGTGGAAAAATCGTCTTTGAACAATTTTGGCAAGTAAACTGAGCACAATCTAAATAACGTTTATTAGAAGAGATTTGTGAAGGGATAAGGGAAGATCCCACAAGAGTCAGAACTGTTCTTGCTATGGAAGCAATTGAAACCGAGCCCCTCATCAAGACGGGAATCAACAAAGAGTCGCTCATGATGTTGGGATTCAATGTAAGAGAATGGGCAAAATATTCCAATTCCGATATTTGAAAGATGTTTATGAATTAAACAATTCTCTAGCGATGGAAATTTTCGAACTGATTGAGGTTACAAAATCATGACAGGAAGATGGACGAGCACTTGCAATCAGTTTTCGCTGATTACATCGCCTTTAACTAGCTTTAATGGAAAAGAGGAGTATCCATGGATTCGGAGGTCCGGTTTGACTTTCGGGTGTTTCTTGCGCGACATACATAATCTACCGAACATATCAAATAACCCGAAATAAAGCATAACCGGCGATTTCAAGGTTTAAGGCCCGAAAGGAAGGATCACTGCCCGGCCCAGAACAACTTACGACTGAAAAAAGAATCGGAATGCCCCAACGACGAAAACCACACACTATGGTAAGCTAGTTCGCTGGAAAGAGTTAATTGTTTTACAGCAACAATGTTAAAAAAAGGAAACTATAAAGTGTAAGTATTAGTCGCGGCTACCTTCGTTGAATCTAAAACTTAAACTAGGGACGAGTATTTGCTAAAATACTTTATCCCGAGTTTGTTTCAGGTAGCTTTAGCATTGCCATTATTTTCTCAGACATATCGCGTGCCTGCAAAAATTTGATTAATTCAAATAACGAAACCCCCCAACAACAAGTAGAATGAAGCGTCAATTGAGTAAATAGAAATATTACATATACATATTATCTCGAAGTTTATGGGTATTTTTGTCTTTCTGAATTAATTTAAGAGCTTTCGTAGTCTGTTGAACTGTGTTGAAAGATCGCGATATTTGTACACTAACTAGGCGATTTGAATAGCTGTAGAAGGCATATACCTAAGCCAACCGATTGGCGGTTTAATTGGAAGGCTCCCTCTTGAATATCATATTTAGGTTTCTTTAGAAAGGCCAATCGGATCTAATTTTCTATTCTAAAATTATACAATCTAACTACTATTGACTTTGTAACGAGGATTGATTTACAATTCTCGGCCTTGTCGTTGAAGTCAAGCTTCACTTGTCCTGAAGAGGAATGTTTATCATTGTGTTCCATTCTATTTGATACATGCTGAATGATTAACTAAGCTCCACTGAGACCCTTTCTTCTGTGCATTCCAGGTCTCTGTAACAAGCCGCGTTTGTAGAGGACTCCAACTTCTAATGTCGCTTAGTTGCTGCGGTCGAGTTATTCACGTTTGGCCTCTTGCAGTCTAATTTCCAAGGGAGGCCTAATCCAGGTCAAGTAACCCTTGAAATGCTTCATATCATCCTCCGTGGTCCACAGATTCATGGTCTCCTGTGGATTGGCCAGTGTCATATCAAAATGCCACACTATATTAGTTAGGATGAGGCGCATCTCGAAAGACGCCACGGTCCTGCCCAAGCAGACCCTGGGACCAAGAGAGAAGGGCTGAGACGCTCCAAGTACATCATTGGCAAACCTATCGTCCCAGTCTGGATCTTCGCGGCTCAGCCAACGCTCTGGCCGAAATTCGAGCGGATCCTTGAAGTTGGTGTCAAAGTGGGTCACGAAGGGGGGCACGGCGACGTAGTAACCCCCGGGGATAAACTCGCCGCAAATTGTGGCTCCTCCCGGCGGGACTATGCGCTGCTGGCTAGCGGCAGGGGGTGGGATGAGGCGTAGAGCCTCTTGGATTGTGGCATGGAGGTATGGCAGGTGCTCGGGTTGGACCGTCTCCCAGACCATGTCGTCGGTAGACTTGAACTTGCCACGGATCTCATCAACGAGCCGCTTGTATACCTTGGGGTTCGTACATACAAAGTACGTCCAGATGGTCAGCGTGCTGGCGGTCATCTCGCCGCCCGCGCTAATGAGTAGGATAACGTTGAGCAGGAGCTCCGTCTCGCTGAGATTCTGGCGCGCCTCCTTGTTCTTGAGGACAAAATAAACCAGGTCTTTATGATTGCGCTTCCCGTCCTTGATGCGCTTCTTGAATGTCTCGATACACTTGGTAAAGTGTAGTTTGCGCCACGCCGTAGCCTCCCTCGGAAGGAGAAGCTTCTTAAGCATCATATCGCCCCATGTGTGAATGCCAGCGACACGGCAAATAGCTTCTTCCCAGACGCCACTGACAAATACCTGGACGATGGCGTGAGTCCAGTCAGTCATACCTTGCTGGTCGAGGCAGCCGAAAGGCGCCCCAAATGTGAGGTCCCCGATGAGGTCGAACGTCGTGAAAGTGTCTGTTTGGAAGCCTGATCAGTCTACTGGCATTCTTGTCTTGTTGGGTGAAGCTGCTGCCTTTGGTCTGAACCACTTACACCAATTCGTCATGTCAATCTGCTCGCTGGCCCTGGCCAGTCTCTGCATTTGCACAATAAGTTTTCTGACGTGGAGCTGTATAATGTCCTGCTGCTGCAATAATGCCTGAGTGCTGAAGCCGCAGCCCAGAGCCCGCCGCTGCCGGCTGTGATCTTTTGTCAACAACGGCGCCATGCTCACGCCGACTGAACCATGAGTTTTTGAAACGATACCGGCGAAAGGGGAATGTTTTTCCATTTGTGGATGTCGGTACCAATTTAATGGTATAAGTGAGTCGTGTCTAGGGGCACGAAATACGTATAGTATCGTATGCTCATTTAGACGGTGGTGACTGTCGATTCTATTGAGGTAGACTACGTGGTCTATATACTGACGCACCTCCCCCCTAATTAGTTAGTGCTTCAGGGGTGCACCAGACGCGTAAGCGGGTGGTTGGTGCACCGAACGCGTAAACGCGTACTCGGCGTACCGAACGCGTAAACGCGTACTCGGCGTACCGAACGCGTAGGCACGCGGTTGGTACGACAGGTGTTGTAATTATACAGTGGAGCTTTCTGTGCCCGCTTGTGAGCTCCTCTACTTTGGTACATCGCTCGCTACCCACCCGGTTGTAGATATCCTTCCATGCGCCCGGGTCGGCGAAGCTCAGCTGATTGGGAGCTACTCGCACTATCGTACCTGTGCATAAGGTGGGTGTGTCAGTATGCTACAAACCATTTGAGGGTAGAGACACCTCATGTTCAGACTCTCGAGGCGAACATACCATACTGGCTATGGAGTCTCCTGTAATAAGCCTGCTGACGGCCAGACGCCAGTGCTATAGCAGCTGGGATCTCGCTCAAGCCGTTGAGCCATGGCCCTGGATATTTCCAGAACGGGTGGAGCAGCCGTCGCTGGATGACCAGAGCAAAAACGCCCAAGAGGCACTGGTAGTTTCACGCCAGTAAGCATGCGTCTCTTCCTTAGATGCTCAAGTGTTTCCATGTTTCCACGTACCAGACCTACGATACCATAGATGAGCATATTGGAGCTTAGGAAAGGCTTGCGTTCGGCTTGTGTTAAAATTACAAATGGACGAGATAGCTTAGGGTTACTGTCAAGTACAAATTATGGCTAGGACTGTACCGTATCAGAGAAGTGGTATATACGTACGGGGATCGTCAAATCTCCTGGGTTGAGTTGACCTCAGGTAAAACCTAGCAGAGTCGACCTAAATTTGGCATATTTAGACCTCACGAATTTAACTAAGTCTGGTTATTTCTAGGTCAGGGTTAGGTCGGGCTGGAGGTTTATTACGTAGCAGTCATTACTTACCACGCTCTATACTTTCTTCTGTTTATATTAAACCTTTTTTTTTAGCCCGAGCGTACGTCCCGGGCTATTAAACCGTACAGTTTGGAAAACTCGCTTGGGGACCCCTTTACTCAATTACGGTCCGTAGCTTGGATTAGTCAACAGGGCAAGGGGCCTTCTGGCTGAACGATTATGGCGGCGAATAGTGGTAAGTAAATAAGTTTATCAATGAAGAATCCGGGCCGTTATATTAGTTTTCTTGGTTATCTATCGCTAGAGTATTATCTCCAAGCTAAACCTCCGAACAGTAGCTAATTAGCTTTAGAAAAAGTAATCATCCCAGGTCGTTGTATACTTATGTTTATAGGTTGTCTAAGACGTTTTTCTTCTTTCGATTAGAAGTTTCAAAATCTGAAATATTCGTGTTAGACTATACTCCGCTGACATTGCAATGCAATATTCTCGCTGGGCTTTTCAAACAAGCCAGCGTTCTGATTCCTGGGGAATGACTGGACTGTAAGTACTGGGTAATAGCTAGACCGTAAGCACTAACGCTTGCAAGGAGAACATTGCTGGGCATTTGTTATCATTGGTGGTATGCTGGCTCTGGAAACAACAGGAAACCGTTCGAAGGTCCAGCTGTCGAAGAGGCCGTCGCAACGCCCGCGGTTGGTGACCGATGGTACTATCCCCCTGAGCTCGCCAACGATTTGCAAGATGTAAACATCCCAGAAGCTGTGAAGGAGGAAGTGTTTGCGTGCGCCTGGGAGTACACCCGATGTGTGATCCCCCAGTATACCAACTGGCCTCGCTACGTCGCCTTCACGCGCATTATTGTTATGGGCATTATTGCTGAGTTCCGCGGGAGCCTCGTCGATGTGGCAGCAGGAGACGATATCTTGGGATATGATCTCGGCGCCACTCTCGATGTGCTTTTCCTTGGCACACCCAGCCAGTATGTAGAACAAGCCCACCTTTTCTCGACTACTTTCCCACCACAGCCTGTGCTGACATTTATGGGTGTAATAGTGAAGCTATGTCCCGCGAGTACCGCGCGTTTCTGCTGATTACCGCGGACAAAGCCAGCGCCCGTTATAATGGAGAGCTGTTCCGGCGTTACGTGAATGCGCTGGCGCAATCACCAAAGCAATGGTTCCGTAAGTGACCCCGGGGAGGTAATATTCTATGATCCAATTCAGAATCTTTCGAGAACTCTACATGGAAGACATCCCAAGAAAGCAATTGCTAACTTCCTTGACTTCAGGTATGCGAGACGCTGATGCCCTTGTCCGCTTTACAATTGCGTCGGCATTAGCTTGCAACGATCTAGACGATGTTTGGTTCACCGATGAGCAATTCCAGATTCTGACAGAGATGGGTGACACACTTTATGATTCTGTAGCATTTTATAAACATCGGTCTGAGGGCGAAACCAACAGCACTTTCGCCTATATACCACCTGAGATACGCGTCCAGGCCTTCCGCCAGACCCGCGAGTTGCTCTGGGCCCTGGACGTGACCTGGGCGAAAAGACCCGAGCTGCAAAGCGTTATCAACTTTGTCCGCTTCTTTGGCGGGCCTATCCATATGATGATGCGGCGGTATCGCTTCGTTGAGGAGGGCCTTACTATCGGCAGGTTTGAGACGGACGAGGTCATCAATCAGGCCCGCCGCAACGTTAAGCTCTGGAACCGGGTTGACGCCGACGGCGACAGAGTGGAGGACCTTCAGCGTTATAGGGATGTTATAGCTCGCAGCGGCACACTCATGTACCCTGGCCTCGCCGAGTTCCTACAGAAGGATGAAGACAAGTTCTGTCCCGATTGCCGTTTCCGCGAGTCTTACGGCGCTGAAAACCGGCATCGCTTTGGGGGAGTAGAGATTTGCTGTCCCTGCAGGAAACAGTGGCGAGCCTACTTGGAGACCTTGCAAGAGCGGGCGGTGAAAGCATTTCCAGAGCTTGCGAGCGTCGTTGCGCGAGATACCTATGCGCGCCAGGTGCACAAGGCAGAGTGACAGAGTTAGAGAGGATGTACCAGGCTGTGCTTGATCTTAGAAGGACTTATTTCAATGTTTAGCGGTCTTTCTTTTTAGAGCAAACGATATAGAATTCTATAAGTTCATGGTCTAGTAGTTCAAAATTGATTTTGAGGCTTCCTGTTGTCGTGAAGGAGCCCCTGGATTAAGCGAGGATTTGACAATGAGAGTGGAGTTTACCAACTGCACTGGAAGATTGAAAGAGTGAACGCGCATGTATTTTCGACGTGAAACTTTTAATTTGATTCTAATTTGATTCTGATTTAAATTTAGAGTTAAATTCAAACTTTAGTTTTATACTGTCTTATATACACTACAGCTCCAGTTAACACGCGCGTTTCATCATACTCAATGTATTGGCAGGAGTCTTGACTCGTAATGAATATTTTGAAAAGTCTTCGATTGATATATATTTACGTTCTAACTTATGCTTCTGACAGCAACTCCAAAGTGGCGAAAGCCGGATCTGCCAATAAGGCTTGAAGTACATCTTGTGGCACGCTGAAAAACACGTCCGCTCCGTACTTATACCATTTGCTCGAGACAGTAGAAGGGTTGTTTGGTAGTCCTTCGGCCATGATAAAGAGATTGTCGACCGGCAGAAAAATCGGCCCAACAAAAACGGGCGAGTGAGACCCAAAAGAGAAGTTGCTGGATCCGAACCCAACCCCAGATGTAAACTCCATGCGCTCCTTCCACTCCGCCGACCTCACAATACTCGTAGGGCTATTTCGCAGAGACGCATCGTAAGTGATAGCCAACAGAGCATCCTCGTCGAACTTGTCAAGAGTTTCGGTAATCTCGACCGCCAGTTTAATAGCGTCTGTATAGCTTGCTTCGCCTTCCTTGCTGCCGTTCATCATGACTGCGATCAATGGACTCCCGAGCAGCCCGTCCGGAAGCTCCAACAGCCAACGAAAGCTCAGTGCCAGATGGAGGTCGAGCGATGGTCTGCTCGGGGCTCGAGCCCGAGCTCGATTGAGGGCCGCCCACAAGAAGCTTATAAAGGCTACTTGGTCGGTGATTTGTACCATGGCTTCGTCTTGGATCTCTCGCGTGATCCGTTCATAGTCAAGGGCTGATATGTGCAGCAAGTATGGAGCGCCGGCTGATGGTTTGGATGGAGGTTTAGCGGTAGAAACCTGTGCCGTAGTTATGTCGTTCTTGATGTTATCAAGCGCTCGACGATCAGGCCGTCGGGTGGGTAGTTCGCGGGCCTTTTGAAGCAGAGCCTCGTCAGGGCCACGGTGCTCGTCGATCTTAGACACTTTCTCCTCTACCAATTGTGGGCTGAATAGAATGTTGGGTATTGCCGCTGTTGACGTGCTTTCCTGAGCAAACATCTGATTGTGTGTTGCCGACCAGTGCTGCATAAACAACCCGACTGTGTATGCGTCCGCCAACCCATGATCAAAGTCGAGCGCGATGCCAAAGCCGCCGCATCTGAAGGATGTCACTTGGACCCGCGGTCCAGAATTTTCAGGGTAGGTTTGCGGAAATAGCGGCTTGAGTGACTCGTCAGCCCGGTCCCAGAGGAAGCTGGACGCCTTGTGGACTGAGCGAGGAAGCAGTGACCGAATCCGCACATTTGTTCGTGCTTCGATAAACTCGCCTCCCGGGGTGTTACCACCCCAGACCACTCTCACCCGCTGCAGAAGCTGTCCCTTTCCCTCTCCATGATGGATGGTAAAAGGCTCCAAGGTACCGGAAAGCTGAGGAAAGACGTTTAGTGTCCGTGAAATGCTTTGAAACAATTCGGAGTGAAGATTTCCCTGCCCTGAATATGCGTCAAACAGGTAGATGGGAACTAAGGTCCTCCAGTATGAGCCCCAAGAGTCGATGACTGGGAGTGTTGCAGTCTGCTGGTTACTCCGTTCAAGTTCAGGATGTAACCTAAGAGTCTTTACGATTTCCACTTTCATCGTGCGAGCGATAGTGAATAGAAAGATTGCACAACAAAGCGGTAAAGACTATGGCCGTATTAGAGCAAACCCTTCAAGATAGTAAAGGTTTTGTAAAAATAGCCTAACGATGATTCGAGAGACGATGATGCCCAGTCTTGAAGAAACTGTCGAGTTACGCAGCCAAGTGTAACCTGCACGGGGATCGATTTGGCAAGATGTCAATACCAGTCAATGGCCGCTTCAAACGCCGATAGGATAGATCTTACTACATAGATCCCTAGGTCTTAGCTGGCTTGGCGAGAAAATAAAGTAGGTTCAGTGGAAATTCTATTGTTTTAGTCAGTAGTTATGCAGTCGGGGAGAAATCCTACGGCGGACGACGTACGACTAAGAATACATACAACCTTAAGGTTTCTTCTTCTGGATAATTAGTTATTTTTACTACTTCTAATCCTTCTTAATTTATTAAATATTAAAACATATTAAGAGGTTATAAAATAAGAAAGGTATATTTACAAATTCCGAAAGAGCCCTTTTCGCGGGGGTAAAATTTAAGGTTATAGGTTAAAGGTATATCATCCGGAAATCCCCTCGAATCTGCTGGGGAAATTTAAACGACTTAGTTGTAGACAAACAATTATCCCGGCGAGGACTCAAAATTCAAGGTTATAGGTTAAGGTATATTATCCAGAAACCCCCCCGAATCTGTTAGAGAAATTTAAACGACTTGGTTGTAGACAACATTATCCCGGCGAGGACTCAAAATGATGATTTCCCAGCCTCGGTTTTTACGTAGTAGGCACATACTTCAGATGAGGCGAAAACACTAGAATACAATATCATCGGCCATCACTTGCTTTGACCTGCTTTGTAACATAACGTGAAATCTTCTTGTGTAGCTCGCTAGTTATCCCAAGCTTACAAGAACTCAACGTTCACATTCACTTCGTTGCTAAAGCTACCTACATCGGGGCATTTCTCTCCCCTGTATCACAGCCTAACATGTCTGAGATAACTACGAACGGTGTACATTCCGCAGCAACTAACGGCACACGCCCCCAAGCCTGCCAGATGTCTCTCTCAACGCCAATCGCCATCATTGGCATGAGTTGCAAATTCGCAGGCGATGTATCCAGCCCCTCAAAACTCTGGGACCTCATCGCAGCTGGCAAAGATGGGTGGTCGCCGATTCCCAAGGACCGGTTCGATGCCGCGTCCTTGTATCATCCAGACCAGCAGAGAACAGACCGGGTAGGCTCGTTTACTTGTTCTAATAATTGCATGTTTGCGTACTTGATAAAAACTAACATGTATGCGTGTTCTTTGCTAGCACCACATTCAAGGCGGATATTTCCTAGATGGAGACGTTACTGTGTTTGACGCCCCTTTCTTTAGCGTCTCGGCTGAGGCAGCAAGTGTAAGTAACCGAAGGACTCGAGCTGGTTGCATATGTTGAATGCTAAGCACCGGTAGGCTATGGATCCCCAGCTCAGACTATCTATGGAAGGCGTCTATGAAGCAGTAGAAAACGGTTAGCCTTACCCGCTCGAGACTCTTTAAATCCAGCTCTTTCAAACTGACCACGAGTTGAATGAAATCAGCTGGAATACCCATCGAGAAGCTCGCTGGGACCAATACGTCTGTTTTCTCTGGAACTTTCGGCAGAGATTACACGGACCGCCTTGTCAAAGATCCAGAGAGCCTTCCGGCTTCCTATTTCACAGGCAACGGAGCAGCAATGTACTCTAACAGAATCTCTTACTTCTTTGACCTGAAAGGACCAAGCGTTACAACCGACACCGGCTGTTCGGGCAGTATGGCCGCCCTGCACATGGCAGCGCAGACTATTCGAACCGGAGAGTCGGACATGTCGATTGTCGCAGTGGCTCAGTTTATGTTAAATCCTGACCTGTACATCGCCTTGTCCAATCTTGGTGTACTAGGCCCCAACGGCAAATGCTATTCGTGGGATCATCGTGCTAATGGATATGGCCGAGGCGAGGGCATGGCGGTTGTGGTTTTGAAGCGCCTTGGTGATGCTCTGCGGGACGGAGACTATGTGCACAGCGTTATCCGCGAGTCTTTCATGAATCAGGATGGAAAGACGAGCACGATCACTTCTCCCTCCATGGAAGCACAAGGGCAATTAATCGAGGAATGCTACGCCCGTGCAGGGCTCAAATTATGCGACACCGGCTATGTCGAGGCACATATGACTGGTACACCCACAGGTGATCCAATTGAGGCAAAGTCGCTGGCTCAGACATTTGGCAAGTCTAGAGCCCCAGGCGATGCTGTCTATGTTGGTTCTATCAAGCCCAACATTGGCCACACGGGGCCTGTCAGTGGTCTCGCATCCATCATCAAGACAGCACTCGTACTTCAAAAACAGCTCATTCCGCCGCACATAAACTATGATAAGCCAAATCCAGCTATCCCGCTTGAGGACTGGAATCTGCAAGTGGCGAATTCGCTGACCCCATGGCCTCAAGGCATGCCGTTAAGAGCATCTGTCAATAACTTCGGCTATGGAGGAACCAATGTTCATGTCATCATGGAAGCCCTTTCGGGTACCACAGCTACAAATGGCACCAGCCATATCAACGGCATCAATGGCGTCAAAACGAAACAAATTCTTCCTTGCAGCGATTCCTCATCGTACGTCTATGTCGTCAGTTCAAAACACCTAACGGGAACGCTGGAAATGAACAGAAAACTGGCTGCATATATCCGAGATTCAATCTCGCAAGGCAAGGAACCACGACCAGTCGACCTGGCATACACTCTAGCACAGCGCAGGTCTCGCTTTCCATGTGCGACAGCAGTGAGGGCCACCAGTCTTGGAGAGCTAGCAGGTCGTCTAGAAGAGCCCCATCGCAAGGCCACCCGTGCATCGCCAAACTTCCTGCGAATCGGATTTGTTTTCAACGGTCAAGGCGCTCAGTGGTATGCCATGGGCAGAGAACTACTCAGCACTTACCCTGTTTTTGGATCTGCCATTCGGAAGGGTGATCAAGTTCTACAGCAGAAATACGGGGCGCCGTGGTCTCTTCATGGTGTGTATATTTTTTCCCATTTTGGAAAGGACATAGGATTAGCCACTTACTTTTAGTAGAGGAACTCTTGCGCGATGAAAAGTTATCGCGAATACATGATGCAGACATTAGCCAGCCCGTCAACGTTGCTGTTCAACTCGGCCTGGTCGATTTACTCAAGTCCTGGAACATTACACCATCGGCCGTGGTTAGCCACTCTAGTGGCGAAATCGCCGCTGCTTATGCGGCAGGAGTACTCTCCTTCGAAGAGGCTCTCGGCGTAGTGTACTATCGCGGCCAACTTGCACTCAAGCACCAGAAGCTGGCTACACTATCAGGAGGGATGGTAGCAGTCAGGCTAAGCGTTAAGGAGACCGATGAGTACATTAAGGACCTTTCGTCTGGCAAGGTCGTGGTGGCCTGCGTTAATAGCCCCTCGAGTGTCACTCTATCTGGGGACCTCGACGCTCTAGAGGAAGTGGCATTGAGACTTGAAGATGATGCTGTGTCTGCCAGAAAACTGAAGGTTCCTTTGGCATATCACTCTCATCATATGCAGCATATGGCTCAAGAGTATCATAATATCCTCGAGACTATACTCCCTCCCACCAAACGAGAGTTACAGACCCTCTTCTCCTCTCCAGTCACAGGTGATATTATCGCTTCCGCAGAGACTTTAGGTCCTAAGCATTGGGTTCGCAACCTGACCGAACCTGTTCTTTTCTCTAAGGCGCTTGAGGAGATGGTCTTCAGTTCACAGACCCCGAATAATTTGCCTCGTTCACAAGCTCAGGCGACCAATGTCGATGTTCTCCTCGAAATTGGAGCCCACAATACGCTATCCGGCCCAGTGAGGGAAACGCTTTGTAGCACGAGCTTGCCCTACCTTTCATGCCTGAAAAGGTATGCCAATGCCGTCAGCACCATGCAAGACGTCGCCTGCGATCTCCTGGTCCGGGGTTATCCGGTCTCTCTGATAGAGGTAAATTCCGTTTCCAGCCATAACCCTAGATACGTGCACGATCTTCCGTCCTATGTTTGGGATCACAGTTCACGCTTCTTAGTTGAGCCTCGAGTGTCACGAGAGAACCGATACAGGCGTTTCCTTCCTCACGAGCTGCTTGGGAGTCCTGTCCCAGGCACCAGCAAATTGACTCCGACATGGCGCAACTTTCTGCGTGTTCACGACATTCCCTGGCTCGTCGACCACCAGCTAGAGTCCAAAATCGTCTTTCCAGGAGCTGGGTATATCTCCATGGCAATCGAGGCAGTACGTCGTCTCAGGACCTCTACTGGGGCCAAGGAGACTCCGTGGGGATACCGGATACGAGATGTTGTTATCATGAATGCCCTGATGATACCCACCGATACGATAGGAGCCGAAATCGTCTTTACACTCCGTGACTGCAATGAGAAGGAGTTGGATCATAGGGACTGGTACGAGTTTGAACTCTGTTCTGTCACCAGGGATGACTCCTGGATCCGGCACTGCACAGGATACGTCTTGGCCGAGACAGCTACTACCATGCGGAAGTCAATAACCAAGGCCGAAGATCGACGATCCGGCATTGAGTCCTTCTTCCACCCCGGGGCGCAGGTGAATGATGTCGAGCCAGACTCTACCTTTGCTAGCATGCGCAAGATGGGCATCTATCACGGCCCGGCATTCCAAAATCTGATTGGTAGCAAAGTCGCTGGGGAGAGATCCATTACAGAATTCAACATGTCCCCGGAGGCCCTGGACAAGGACGACGAGTACGTACTTCACCCCACTACCCTGGACTCTATCTTCCAGACTTGCTACTTCTGTCTTCCCCCAAAGTCAAAAGAGGGCGCCATGCTGGTTCCTCGTTTGATAGGCTCACTGTCCATTCCTGGACGACTCGGACGGCACGCGGGCCACAAGTTGCAGTCCTTCGTGGAATTCTTGGGGTTGACCAGCCGCAAAGCTGTGTTCAGCGGTTCTGTCTTTCCTGATGTGGACGATGGAGAATCTGGCGTACCGCTCCAGATGCACAACATCCGCCTCCAACGAGTCCAACCCGCGGAAGATGAGGGTCTACAGAGGGTATCTCGGGTCCACTCACAGGGTCGGTGGGAATTAGACGTCCTCCACGATATTCCTGCGACGGTGAGGGAGTCCGTGCAAATTTGGCTGGATGACGACGAACTCGCTTATGAAAAGAGACTTCGGGAGGCCGCGTATCATCTAATGGTTGATGCCATTGCTCAACTTCAGAAGGATAACTCTGGGGCATGGCAAGAGTACCATAAGCGATATCACGGTTGGATGAAAACAGTCGTTGATGCAGTCGAAAAGGGACAGCTGGCACATGCAGCTGCACTTGGGTGTAAGGCATGGCCCCAGCGAAGCCAGTCGGCTAAGAAGAGCATTCTCGATAACTTGGCAGCTGAGAATGCAGGCGGAGAATTGCTCTGCAGGATTGGTCGCCAACTTGCCCAGATAATCCGCGGCGACGTCCACCCGCTGGAGCTGATGATGGAAAGCGGGCTCCTACACAAGTACTACACGGAGCTGCCCCAATTCGCCAACTGCTACAAGCAGCTTCGGCGAGTCATCGAGCTCTACGCGGCCAAGGAACCCGGAGCAAAGGTTCTTGAGATCGGAGCTGGCACTGGAGGAGCCACGGTGCATGTCCTGGAAGCCTTTGCCGCCAAAGCCGCAGGCGGAACATCCGGATCGGTTGTTGGTCACTACGACTTTACAGACATTTCTGCGGACTTTTTCGTCGCAGCCAGGCAGAAGTTTGCCGCCTGGGAGGATAAGATGAGCTTCGCTAAGCTCGATATCGAATTTGATCCCATTCCACAAGGCTTCACTTCTGGCAGCTATGACTTGATAATTGCATCGCAGGTCCTGCACGCTACTAAGAGTCTCGACAATACGCTGTTGAATGCAAGGAAGCTCCTCAAGCCCAGGGGCAAGCTGGTGATGCTGGAGGGTACTCAGCACAGTATCGATCTCGAGCTCATTTTCGGTACCCTTCCAGGGTGGTGGTTAGGTCAAGAGCCTGAACGCCAGATGAGTGCAATTGCCGATATCCATACCTGGAACGAGTTGTTGAAGGCCAACGGGTTCAGTGGAGTCGACGTGGCGATTGGCAACTGCGAGCAGCCCGAGACCCAAGTCAGCAGTGTCATTGTCGCTACAGCTGTTGCTGCCAAACTATTATATCCCTCATCCATATCCGTTGTGCAGGGCCAGAACACTCCCGAGGAGTTTCTCGAGGATCTTGCAAAAGTGATTCAAGCCAAGACTGGCACGGTTCCAGACGTCGAAAGTTTCCAAAAGGTCCAAGCTAAACACGATACGCTATACCTCGTCATCGTTGAGATGGACTACCCCCTTGTTGGAACCATGGACAGCGTCACATTTGAAAAAGTCCGCAGCCTGCTCGTGAATAGCATGGGCATCTTTTGGATTGGTTGTGGTGGGGCTGTCGATGCGCAGAGGCCGCTTTGGGCTGAGACCACAGGTCTCCTCCGGACCTTCCGCCGAGAAGATCAGAACAAGCGGTGCATCCAGCTGGACTTCGAAGTAACGTCGGATCCATGGGCCCGTGACAAGATCAGCCACATTATGCACGTGTTCGAGGAGAGCTTTGATTATAACATCGCCAACAGCAACAGGAATATGGATTGGGAATACGCCGTCAAAGACTCGATGCTCCATGTCCCCCGGATCTATCCCGATGTCGCCCAAGACAGGGCCTGCAGTGGAAGCACACCAGCAGCTGAGCCTCGGGCCTGGCACAAGCGTGGCAAGGACCTGGTGGTTTTTCAGGACAGCATCAATTTCGCAGAGGTTCCCGAGATGGTTGACCCCGTTCCAAGTGGTATGGTGGAGGTTGAAACGAAAGCCTTCGGGCTCAACTTCCAGGATGTCATGCTGGCGACAGGGCTGGTGCAAGATGTTCTGATCCGCACACACGAGGCTGCGGGGATTGTCAAACGCCTTGGTCCTGGGACCGAGCAGAGCGGTCTGCGGGTTGGTGATCGCGTCTGCGGCGCTTTCCGCGGCAGCTTTGCCAGTACCAGCCGCGCCTGGTGGACGAATATCATCGAGATTCCCACTGATGTAAAGATGTCGTGGGAGGAAGCGGCTGCGTTTCCAACGGCCTATCTCACTGCCCACGTAGGCTTTTGCCATATCGCGCGACTCGAGCCCCGGGAGCGGGTTTTGATTCACTCAGCCGCGGGTGGTGTTGGCCAGGCGGCTATCATGCTTGCACAGCACATCGGGGCGGAGGTCTTTGTCACGTGCGGCAAAGAAGACAAGCGCCGCCTCTTGATCGAGCGCTACAACATCCCGGAAGATCACATCTTCAACAGCCGCGATGCCTCTTTCGCCTCCGGCGTGATGGCCCAGACCAATGGCCAGGGCGTCGATGTCGTGCTGAATTCGCTTGCGGGCCCCCTTCTCAAGGCGACCTGGGAGTGCATGGCCCGCTTTGGCCGGTTCGTGGAGATTGGCAAGGTCGATTTTCACGGAGCAAAACACTTGGATATGACGCCCTTTGGCCGCAATGTTACTCTGGCCGGTGTCGATCTGGTCCAGTATAGCGAGTTGAAGGGCATGGTGATTCACGATGCGCTCGTGGATCTCATGAGCCTATACCGCTGTGGCCAGATCAAGAGTCTCCACCCCATCACCCCCTTTTCGATAAGCGAGATGGGAGAGGCTATGGAGCAAATGCAGACGGGGTTGCATATGGGCAAGCTAGTTCTTGCTGTCAAGCCGGATGATATAGTGGGTGTTGTCCCCCGAGCCCCTTCGCTGGACCTAGCGAATATGGACATCACCCATCTGATTGTAGGCGGCTTGAGGGGTGTTGGTCACGCCATTGCCTTGTGGATGATGGAAAAGGGTGCTAAGCATATGCTCTGTGTCTCGCGCAACGCTCTTTCACACCCCAACCTTCCGGCGCTGCAGAAGAAGGCCAAAGAACACGGCTGTACGCTCGTCGTCCGGAACTGCGACGTCGCGGACGAAAAAGGCTTCCTCGAGCTTTTAGAGAGTGTGAAGAAGTTGAATCTACCTCCAGTTCGAGGTGTTCTTCAGGCCGCTATGGTTCTAGATGTGGGTTTTCCAATTCCAATCCAAATTCCTTGACAAAAGACACCCATTTGCTAACTCGGAAATAAATAGGACACGGTTTTGGAGCGCATGACCTATGAACAATGGCAGATAGCCGTCCACCCCAAAGTTGCCGGCACGCTGAACCTCTGCAATCACCTTCCTGATCTCAGCTACCTCGTCATGCTCTCCTCCGGCACTGCCATCACCGGCAACGTATCCCAGGCCAACTATGCCGCCGGGAACACCTTCCAAGATGCTCTGGCACGACACCGCACTGCAAACGGCCAGCCTGCAGTTGCCATCAACCTCGGCCCAGTCGACGACGTTGGCTACGTCGCTGAGCGAGGCGAGGACGTGCTGAAGCGAGTCGACAAGGCCGTCACCTCCATCACCCTTTCAGTTGACCACGTTACGCGTCTGGTCGAGAGCGCTATCGTGAACCCACTACGGAAAACGGTCGACCAAAGCCAGATCATCACATGCTTTCCCCGCTACGAGGCGCTCCCCGAAGACCAGGGCGTGCGAAACGACAAGCGCTTCGGCACACTTCGGCTAGGCGACGAAGGGGCTAGGCCTTCCCAAAACGCCAATGGCGCATCGTCCATCAGCCGCGTCGACGAACTGACGCGAGAACTCGCAAGCACTGGTCCGTCTATTGCGGGACCCAAAGCTGTCAAGCTGGCCACAGCCCTGCTAGCAGCTGAGATTGGCGAGCTTTTCCGCGTGGATCCTGCTGATATCGACGTGTCTATGCCGCTGACGCACCACGGCGTCGACTCCTTAGTTGCAGTGCGGTTTAGGAACTGGCTGAGCAGCGAGGTTAGGGCTAGGGTGACCATTTTCGAGATTCTGCAAAGCCACTCGCTGACGGAGTTTGCTGCGCTGGTGGCGGCAAGGAGCGGTCTAGTTGCCAATGTTAACTAGTGATTCGTGTAGAATGGGAATGTTAATTTTGTTTATATTCCGAGTAATTAGCAAACGAGACTTCACTAAGAAGCAGTAGGAACAGAAAACGGGGTCAACTTATCACAAAAATCTTTACTAGTTGTAGATTGTATATTTCAAAGCGTTGAAATATAATAACAACACGCAAGATCCCATCTAACTATAGTTTAATCATCCCAAACATAGATTCCGCTTTACAACACACGTCCCTAACAGCACAACGCACCACTTCAGACAGCGTCTTCTTGCATTTCCTACATATCAACAAAATATCCTTCGCCGCCCCAACAAGCCGCCACAAACGTGACTTCAACAGCTCCACGATACAAGCTCTTGAAACTTCTTCTGCGAGTGGGAAATTCCAGTGATCTTATTGGACTGGAGTGGAGTGGATTTGACCCCCAAATCCACTCCATACGCCGAGGAGGCGGTGGAGCTCCAGGACTCCAAGATGGCTCCAGATCAAATATATACTATAAATAGTAAGTCTTGGCAGAAGGTGAGGAAAAAGGTAAGGAAGGAAGAACATACCAAATTAACCCCAAATTATAAAGCCTCTATATCAGAAGCTTCGTAATCTTCTACCTTAATCGCCTCCTCAAAGGCAGCATATGCGCCCTTATCGTGGCTCTCACTTTCGTCATCATCTGGCTCTATAACCACTGGCTCACCCGGCCCACCTGGCTCCCCCGGAAGTGCCTCTGCTACTACATTTGCTGCTGCCTCTGCTGCTGCCTCTGCTGCTACCTTTGCGGCTTCCTCCATAGCTTCCTTGTATGCGGCAACTCGAGCCTTTAAGGCCTCCTTTGGTGATACCATTTGTGGTGTAGGCTCTCCCTCTGTAACTCTAATATCTGTATTGTCAAACGTGCCCTTGCGCGGAGGCCCGTACTAGTGGCGGAGGCACTTGTTGGCCTTAATAATATCTATTTGCAAGTGAGAGCGACGGTCCTTTAAGAGAATCTTATAGCTGCTAAAAAGCCGCTCGCACTTATCTAATATAGGCGGTATTGTAAGTATATTAAGGGCAAACTGAGTAAGATTGGGCTGGCTTTTGTAGCAATCTAGCCAGTGTTAGCGACTCGGTCAATCGAGGCACGAGCACGGCAAGAGGGTCGCGCAAGCCTGTACGATTGGATTGTCTATAAACGAGGATCCAAAGCTAGAGAAAGGAAAGGAGAAGAAGGGCAGCGTCACTCGAAGTCTTATACAATCCTTGGGTCACGTGAGCTCACGTGACTCTACGTCTACCATAACGTCTACCATAATCCACCGTTTTCCACCAGCGCCGTAACATTACCCCCCCCTCCAAAAAAGCCTGCCCTCAGGCTTTGTAGTCCGTATTATACTCGTGGGGCGTTCTTATCTTTATGCTCTTCTGGTAGCTTATCGTCTTTATTATGCCAGCATTCCATCCATTCGTCTAGGTATTTTGGCGGTCTAGGTTCGTTGGGGTAACGGCTGTGAAAGTCCTAAAGCTTATAGGGGCTACCTATAAAGTTCCATATAGGGTACCAAGTAGGGTCCAGGTTATATCCTTTCCAACTAACATAATACTTTAGCGTTCCCCTTGTAAGTTTATAGGCTAGTATTTCTTTAATTTCCTATTCGTTGTCGCCATTAACTTAAATTGGCAGGGGCGGTTCATTCTTTTATCCAGGTAGTGGGTTATTTATAGCTTTCCATAGCTTATCTAGCGAGAAGATAGGGTAGACTTTAATTAAATCTAGGAGCTTTACTTTATAGGAGTTGCCTCTCTTTTTAAGGACCTTATACGGTCCTGCTATTTAATAGTCTAGCTTATAGCTAGGCCGTTCTATCTTCTAGTTCTTTATTATAACCCAGACCTTATTGCCTACGGTAAAGTCGGGCTTACGCCTATACTTATTTGCCTGCTATTCTATTAATTTCTAGGCCTTTTCTAGGTTTATACGGGCTACTTTCTAGGCTTCTTCTAAGCGTTTAGCGTAATGCTGTGCTTTCTTATAAGATAGTTTTTTGTATACGGTCTGTGGCCCTTCTGGTCTTTCCCAGTTAAAGCTTATATAGGGTAAATACCCCATTTCTAGCTAGATAGGTACAAATCCTATAGAGTTATGGGGTAGGGTAGCCTAGGCGTAGTCTATTATAGGTAGTAGTTCGCTCCAGTTATTCTAAAAGTAATTAATAAAGGGCCGGAGTCTCTAGTCTAAGTATTAATTTACAATCTCCGTCTAACCATCTGTCTGGGGGTGGTATGCCGTAGAGAGCTTTAGCCTAATACCTAGGATCTAGGTAAACTTGTTTTAGAAGGCTAATATAAACTACAGCCTATAGTTGGACATAATAGTATCTAGTAGTCTATAAATTCGGTAGATATAGTAGATATACAGTTAGGCCGCCTCTTTAGCATCAATATTCTTATAATAGGGAATTGAGAACGGGCGCTTGCCAAAGTAGTTAACTAGAATCATAACCATATTATATCCGTCACGGTCTATAGGTAGCTCGTAGAAATCCATAGAGATATGCTGCTAGGGGCATTCTGGTATTGGGAGTGGTTTTAACAGTCCTAGGGTCTTATCTCATGGAATTATAAACCTATGGCAGTCGTTACAGTTCCGTATATAGCGGTTAATATCCATAACCATTCCGGGCTAGTAGTAATGGTCGCCAATAATCTTACAAGTCTTATTTTTTCCTAGGTGGGCCGTAGAGACTTAAGTATATGCTTCAGCAATAATCTAAGTCTGTAAGTTCTGTTCCTCTGCCACTACTAGCTATTTATGGTACTTAAGAAGGCCGTTTCCAAGGGACTATGGGCTTATAGCGTCCTTTGTCTTTTTACGGTACTCCTATAGAGAAGGGGCTGTACGGTTTGCCTATAATAGTTTATTAATAAGGTCAAGTTCCGTGGAGTTAATGGGACATATCTCAGCGTCTAAAGGGTCCGTATTTAGTTCTGCCTATATCTAGGGGTCAAAGTGCTCTAGTCGTAGTAGTATCTAGGTCCGTAATAAGATCTTTACGGCTATCTAGTTATCTATATCCTATTTACGCCTTATAAGAGCGTCCGCACGGTTAGTGGCGCCTGGTCTATATATAATTAGGAAGTTAAACTAAGATAGGATATCCGCCTAGCGGGCCTACCGGGCCGTAAGTTCTTTGGTTATTATAAAGTATTCCAGGGCCTTATAATCCGAAACTACCTAAATAGGCTTAGGAGTACCCTATAACTATACGCGCCAGTACTAAAAGCTAGAGATAATAGCCAGCATTTCCTTGTTATAGATAGGGTAATTTAGCTCAGCATCTATTATAGTCTTTAAGTAGTATGCAATAGGGTGCTATTCTCCGTCCAATTACTTCTAGGAAAAGACGCCAGCTATTACGCCATCTAAGGCGTCCGTTTCTAGCATTAAGGGTCGTCCTAGGTGGAAGTAGGCAAGTAAAGAAGCAGAGATTAACCGTTTCTTAAGCTTGTTAAAGGCCTACCTACACACAGTATTAAAGTAGAAGGGTCGGTCCTTTTAGGTAAGGTAGTTAAGAGGCCAAGCAACCCTACCATAATTCTTAATAAAGCGTTGGTAGAAGTTGCAGAAACCTAAGAATGACTATACCCCCTTTATAGTCCGTGGGGGTTCCTACTGGTTAATTACGGCCGTCTTTTCCGGGTCTGCCTTAATTCTGTCTATACTGACAATAAACCCTAGGTACTTTATACGCTTAACACTAAATTCTAATTTCCTAATATTAGCCTGGAGGCCAGCCTCGCGGAGCCGTTATAGGACTTTATAGATATGCTCCTCGTGTTCTAACTTATTCTTAGAGTAGATTATAATATTATCCAGGTAGGCCGTATAGAAGTCATTAAGGTAGTTAAAGAGTATATTATTTATATATCGCTGGTACGTAGCCGGTCCGTTGGTCAGTCCAAAGGGAAGTACTTTGCATTTATATATTCTATAGCGGGTCCGAAATGTAGTAAGATCTTCCAATTTGGGGTCCATCCTAATCCGGTAAAAGGCCTAACGGATATTAAGCTTAGTAAAGATCTTAGCTCTACTTATTTAGGTTAAAGTCTTATTAAGTAAGGGTAGTAGGTAGCGGTTCTTGCGGGTTATATTATTCAGTTTGCGGTAGTCTATAGAAACAAAGTCCTCCATTTAGCTTTTTAGCAAAGAGGATAGGCGAGTTAAAAGGGGCTTAACTAGGCTTAATAAAGCCTTTATTTAGGTTATTAATAAGGTACTGCTTTGTAGCCTATAACTTGGCAGTAGACTGCTAACAAAGGGGGCTATAGCCAAGTATGTTTTCCTTATCTGGCTTAATCTCAATCTTATAGTCGTATGGTTGGTGAGGCGGGAGCATATCCGATGCTGCTTTAGAGAACACGTCCTTGAACTTTTAGTGTTAATAGGGTAGTTTCTGTTCTACTAGCTCCTTGTCTGTAAGCTCACTTTCCCTACTAAGCTAGTTATGGGCTAGGGCTTCCTTGTCTTTAATTATCCGATTAATCTCGTATAAGCTAGTTGTGAAGGCAATAGTGTTAGGCCGTTTTAAGTTCTGGTAGAACCCTATTGCGCTAATATAGCAGATATCAACTGGTGGGAGGTTTATAGGTTTCTTTATGGATGTTCTGTGGACCGTATTTTGTGGTTAAGGGCTTACGACCCTCCTTAGCTCCTGTTCTATCTTTTAGAGGTTATCTTTCCGGTCTATTTATTTAGTACAGCGTCCAATATTCCTCACTGTTCTTTACGGCTGTATAGGGCCTGGTCTATCTGGCTAATTACTGGCTTCCTGGGTCCCTAGTATCAGCGGCACGATATTGGTAGTCTGGGGGCGGCATAGTATATGGACCCGTTGCGGATTAAGCTGTATATCTTTCTTAAAGGCCTGGTCCCTACGCATAGCATTGGCCTAGTAAACGGTGTCTATCTGTGGCTGTATAAGATTTTCTATTGTAATGCTAATTTCCTTTATAAAAGAAGGTGTTAGGGGTAGGGTTTTAGGCTAGACAAGCCGTCTACTCCATACATTAAGCTGTAAGCCTAGATAGGCTAGCTATTTTCTTCCTAAGATTATATTGTGGCTTCCTAGGTCCGTAATAAGAAAGGGGACGTTATACTACCTTTATCCATCTACATAAAGGTAAATCCGCAAGATAGTTATAATAGGTAGTCCTATCCGTCCGTTATACCCGTGAATAGGAATTGGTTTGGGCAGTTCTTTAAGGGGTGCATTTAAAAAGTCAGCCAGCTTTATAGCACACTATATATCTATTAAGGCAAAGGCATTTGCTCCAGAGTTAGCCAAAGTAGAGGTTAAAACTTAATATCTATTACGGAATAAAGTATAAGGGATAGTGTAGCTTCTTCTACTAACTAGCCGACCCAGATTAATATATAATATATTAATTCCTTTTAACCCTAAAGAGGAGTCTTGCTTTAGGGTTCCTCTTTTTTTAACTCTATACCATCCTCCTAAATTAACAGGACCTCGTTTATCTTTGCCGCTGTTAGGCAGTCCTTTGCAAAGTAGTCTTTCTAGCCGTATAAAAAGCAGGCTCCTTAATTGCTAAGGGCCTATCTACGGGGGTTATTATATATAGGTTAAGTATTCGCCGGACCTACCACGGGGCTAGCTGCACGGCTAGCCGCTAGGTTAACGGTAGGCGGTATAGTCGGTGCTATAGGGATTGCAGATCTTCCTAGGGCGCTATAGCCCGTTCTTATAGTACTCGTGTTCTGGTTAGCAGAGCTTCTAGTCTTATACCGCTTAGCACATGCCTTAATTCGGCGGAGGCCCTAGTTAATAGCTAGGCACTAATCCATAAGTTCCTTTAGCGTCTATACGGTAGTATAAACCAGCAGCATGGCGCGCTATAGGTCCAGGGTAAACTTGTTAAAGAGGTCTGGCATTAAATCTTCCTGGGGGATTCGAGCCTATCTAGCTAGGTATAGAAAGCGGGTCTAGAAAACCAAGAAGGTCTCTATTGTTTTCATATTAAGGGCTTTATAGTCAAGGCGGGCGTTTTGTATCTTATAGGGGTCCTTATAAATAGAAGACAGGTAGTCAATTATCTCTTCTCTAGAGAGGAAGGGGTCTACCAAGTCCTAGGCATATCGCGGACGTAGATACATCTGTACATCCCTACCAGTACGGCCAAAGACGTAGGCCATTTTAGCTCAGGTAGTAGGGAAGTAGTCCGCATTAACTTTAAGCTTATCTTGCAGTTAAAGCTTCCAATTGTTAAATATAGGGTTAGTTCCGTCTGTAAGCAATAGGGGGTCCGCGACCTTTACAGACCGCGACAATGCCGATGCTGTACATTAGGCTAGGGCCTTAAGGACTATAGCAAGTCTATAGGTATCTAATAACTCCTCGCTAGGTATAGGGGTGTCTCTGGTTTTAAGCAGCTCTCAAAGCCGTTCGATTTCGGCATTAGCTGCTGTAAGCTCTTCCTAGGGGGTCGGGACGGTGACTATTTCACTATTAAAGGTATTTGCGGGTCCTACAGCGGCTTTGCCAGCTGCTGTATTTCTTGGCATTATAGTAGGGGTTTTAGGTAATTTCCAGTGTTTATTTATTTCCTAGGGGTTCTAGTCCGTGCGTATCCTATTTCTAGGTTTCGCGTTCTATTTATATTCTTTTGGTTCTTGGGGGTCTGTCCTGTCCTTATAGTCCTAGTAATATCCTTGGGGTCCTATTCTATGTCCTTATCCTGTTTGTGGCCTTATAGATATTTTTAAGTTCCTTCTCAGGAAAGAAGAGTAATAACAAGCTTTGGATAATATTAGCAACTCAGTCAATTAAGGCACGAGTACAGCAAGAGGGTCGCGCAAGCCTATACGATTAGATTGTCTATAAACGAGGATCCAAAGCTAGAGAAAGGAAAGGAGAAGAAGGGCAGCGTCACTCAAAGTCTTATACAATCCTTAGGTCACGTGAGCTTACGTAACTCTATGTCTACCATAACGTCTACCATAATCCACCGTTTTCCACCAGCGCCGTAACAGCCAGTATTATATAACATTAAAATTATTGGAGTTGCCTATGCGGAGGCAGTTCGTTTCTAAATATTCCTAGAGGCGATTGGCGATAGTAATAGGCGTAGTAGCAACATCGTCAGAGTGTACCGTTTTAAGGCGCTTGTGATTGCAAGCAGAAGTATAAGTCTTTAGCTTTAGTGGCGGCTATATAGAATCTTATATATTTACTAAGGGCGTATCTTGTAGCTTGCCTTTATATTTAAGCCAGAGCTCTCTTATAAGAGCTTTAACTTTTGGAATCTAAGCCTTTTTATCTTTGTGCTCCCCCTAGTTATCCTAAAACCACTGCATCTTAAGTATTGGGTTAAGAACGATCGCCGTATAATAGGCACTGGTATTATCTACCTTATAGTAGTACTTCTTACACTTCTGCCAAGCAGCCTCTAAGCAACCAGCTAATTGCTTATAGTTTTATGACTCTATGGTTTAATATCTTTAGGCGGCAAGCTTAGTAAACTTTTATTACGTTTTTTTAAGCTCTAGTAGAAGCCAATTAAGAGTTTAGAAGTAATCTATAAGGCCTATATACTTGCCTTTTACCATAATGGTAGCCTTATAAAAAGCTTTAAGGTAATTATATAGATACTCAAGCTCCTGCTAATGGCGTATAGAGAGTAGGTTATCTTTACCAAGTGCTTTCACGCCTAAGCCTGGTGTATACTCCTGGCAGAACTTTGTGATACGTTCTGTAACGGGACTAGCCTAGTTACAGTAGGAATGTCTCAGTAAAACACTCGACAGATAGAACTTAAAGCTTTGACCGAATTCTGCCAAATTCTGCCAGCTTGATCGACTTCTGCTAAGTTCTGCCAGATCAATCGAATACTACCGAAGTCCGTCCGCGTGCGTATGTGCGCACGCATCAACCAAGACCCCTAAACTATTTAATTGCAAGATTCTCTCATTATTCCTTTCTCTTCTTTACGCAACGTCTTGTTCCTAGCAAGAGCTATATACCCTTAAATTTAGATAGAATTTATATTATTCCTTTAAATCTTTCCTAAAGCCTCTTTGCGCCCTTATATTACGTTGCGTCTAAAACAACTACTATTAAAATGGCAAACAACCTTAAATCCTACGCGTTAACCACGAGCATTATAACCCTAGTTAGGGAACAGTTAACTATAATACAAGAAGGCTTTACAGATGCTTTAGTTTAGTAGCGGGCTGCACTAGAAGCCCAGTATTAGTGATTAATAGAAACACTCCGCGAAGAACTCCGCAACGTTAATATACTTATAATGGAGACCCTAATAGTAACACCTATAAACAAAATTGAGATAACTATATATAAACCTAGCCCGTTAAATGCGAACCCTAAACTAGTAACAGTAGCTTAACCTATACCTATAACAAACCCAGTACCTACTATAAAATTAGAAAAGCTTCCTAACCCTCTAATATTTAATAGAAATTAAAATAACCTATATCCCTTTATAACTAAGCTCTACCTTAAACTCTTAATAAACTATAACCGATACCCTACTAAAGCTAGTAAGATTAGCTATAGGATATCTTAATTAAGTAAAGACGCTGCATAAACTATAGACCCATTCTTCTATAATAGCACCTTTATTAATTTTAAAATCTTTATCTCTTTATTAGAACGAACGTATAATAACGCTAGCCGTAAATATACCGCTATTACTAAACTTAAAAACCTATAATAATGGAATTAAGACTTTACCAGCTTCTTTTTGGAATTTTTAGGCCTTATTAGCAAACTAGATTGGAATAAAGCCGCTAAAGTTACTGCTCTTCAACGAGCTATTTTGGATGAAATTAGAGCATAGTTAGTAGGTAGGGAACTGCTAAAGGACCTACCCAAATTTGCTATAATGTGTTAATAAATTAATAAGGACCTTTAATATAACAAACAAACTTATTCTTTAAAGCCAACTATGCCTTGCGTTTAAGACTTTACAAAACCGATATATACCCTAAAGCGCGACCCTTCTTCGAAACCTATGCATGACCCTATGGACCTCAACGCCACTCAATCCTATGCACCCTTAGGAACCGACGAATGAAGGACTTGAGCCACAAATGGAGAATGCTTTAGATGTGGCAGAAAAGGACATATCTAAAGAAATTACCGAACTTACCCTTTTAAAAAAATCCGCCGTAGTTCCTCCTGGTCTTTAAATTACACCTACTCCTTAAATCGCACTTATTCTTTAAGCTATACTCACTTCTTAACTTGTACTTATTCTATAAATTATACCTAGTTGTTATGAAGTATTTTATACTTAGCTAATTTGGAAAACGAATCGTCCTAAGGCCAAGTTGCGCCTTAGGATAAGAAGTAGAAGAGTATAAGTGTCTAGGCTCTTCTAGCGCTAATACATAACATAACTCCCTTAATATACTTGGCAAAATTTAAACACTTAAAAAATGGAAGGAGGTATAAATCCTTATAGATAGCGGAGCTACTAGCATGGGCTTTATTAATATAAACTACGCAAAAACCTAACGCCTAAATTTAAAGAAACTTAATAAGCCCTAAGGCCTATAAGGCTTTGACGGCAAACCCTTAATATATAGCAAATTAACGCACTACGCTCTTGTGAAAATGCGGATGGGCAAATACCTTGAATATATTTCCCTATTTATAACACCCCTAAAGCAATATAAGATAATACTTGGATATAGATAGCTAAAATAGCACAACCCTTTAATTAGCTGGGTTAAAGAAATACTAAAATTCCGCACAACCTATTGCCAAAGTTATTGTTTAAAATACTACCTGCCCTATAAATATATACAAGACTATTCGAATTCGACATAATATAAATTGCTCTTACTATGAACCTTAAACTAACACAATAAAACTATAACTACTAATCGCAGTAAAGAATATAAAGATGATATATTAAAACCCCTTAAAATTTGTATAATATAAGCTGCACCTTTTATTTTATTAGCAAGAAAACAAGATCACGAAATCTTTGCTATAATAATAGAAGATATTAAGAAGGCGCTAGAACTAAAGTAGTATATTAACCCTTAACCTCTTATACCTAAGGAGTACCATAATCTAATTAACGAGTTTAAAAAACAATTTGCAGACCAGCTGCCCCCGCATTAGGATAAACACAATTTTAAGATAAAACTTAAACCTAGTATAACACCAAAGTTCGGTCTGCTATATGGTATATTACAAGAAGAACTGCTTGTGATATAATAATACCTTAACAAGTATCTAGAAAAAGGATTTATTCGCCCTAGTTAATCTCTATTTACCTTACCTGTATTATTTATTAAAAAGCTAGGAGGAGGCTTAAGATTCTGTGTTAATTACTAAGCCCTAAACGTAATTACAATTTAAAACCGATATCCAATCCCCTTGATTTAAGAGACGCTTGACCGCCTAGTAAAGGCACGATATTTTATAAAGCTTAATATAGTCGCTGCCTTCAATCAAATTCGTATCTAAGAAGGAGATAAGAAGTACATAGCCTTTTATATATAATGGGGACTCTTTAAATACCTAATAATGCCGTTTGGTGTAAAGAACGGTCCTGGTACGTTTTAGCAATATGTTAATAATACGCTCCATAAATTCCTTAATATATTTGTTACTGTATATATTAATAATATCCTAATCTACTTATCTTCGCTTTCTAAGCATTAAAAACACGTCTAAATAGTCCTTAAACGTTTGCGAGATGCGGGTTTATAATGCAATATTAAGAAATGCAAGTTCCACGTGTCCAAAGTCACGTACTTAGGCCTAATTATATCCCGTAACGGAATTAAAATGGACCCTAAAAAGGTCGCTGCAATTATAAACTGAGGAAGCCCTAGTAACGTATAAGATATTTAAAGATTCCTAGGATTTGCAAATTTCTACTACTAATTTATTAACCAGTTCTTAAAAATTGCCTAACCATTAGTAAACCTAATAAGAAAGAACATAAAATTTAAATGGACTGCTAGATGTAAACAAGCTTTTAATAACTTAAAATAACGCTTTATAACCGCTCTAATTCTTGCCCACTTTGACCCTAACCTTAAATATATTGTTAAAACAGACTCGTCTAATTATGCCCTAGGGGGAGTATTATCGCAATACAATAAGGACGGTGAGCTACGTCTAGTAGCCTTTCTCTTTTAAAAGCTCGCCCCTGCCGAATCGAATTATGAGATATATAATAAGAAACTACTTACAATTGTTAAATACTTTAAACAATGGCGTCCAGAACTTAAAGGATTATTGTTTCCAATACACGTGTTAACGGACCATAAAAACCTACAGTACTTTATAACTATAAAGCAGTTAACGCAGCGCTAAATTCGTTGGGCCGAATACCTCTTATAATTTAACTTTAAGATTATGTACCAACTGGGCAAACTTAATTAGAAGCCTAATACATTAATATAACAATTATAAGATTTACCTATAAACGCCTTAGATAAACGAATTATAAATTAATTACGGATCTTATTGCCCCCTAAATGCTTTAAGAAACTACGTCCTATGTTCCTAGATACGGAACTTGACAGAAACGAATTAGAAATCGATAAATAGGAAATAGAAATTGATAAGCTAATAGAATATAAATATAAGAACAACGCATAGATAGTAGATATAATAAAAGCGATTTAAATAGGAAAACAATAGTATAAAGATATTATACTTACTAAATGCGAAATTCGTAACAATCGACTATACTATTAATAGAAGATGGTAGTTCCAAATTCTAAACCCTTACGATTTAAGATACTCAAATTCGTATATAATTCCCCTGTAGTAGGACATCCTGGCCGTGCGAAGACTTATAAGATTATTTAACGAGCATACTACTGGCCTATAATGTACGACTATATACGAAAATACGTTCGAGCCTGCAGAACGTGCGTGCGTGGGAAGACCTCTTATATAAAGAAGTAAGGAGTACTTTAACCGTTGCCAATTCCAATGCAAAGATGGCGAGATATCTTAATTGACTTTATAGTCGACTTGCCTAATAGTAACGGGTTTATGAATGTTATAGTAGTTATTAACCGTCTTATAAAAATGCGATATATAATTCCTATAGACTTAATTAATGCGATATTAGTAGCTAAATGTTTTGTTAAGCATGTCTTTAAGCTACACGGACTTCCTAATTTAATAATATCCGACTATAGAAGCTAGTTCGTTTTAGACTTCTAGCAAGCTCTATATAAACAATTAAGCATTTAAACATGACTCTTAACTACATTTTATCCGGAGACAAATAGTTAAACCAAAATTGCAAACGCGATTATGGAATAATATCTATAAATATACTACTCCTACCTGCAAGATAACTGGGAAAAATGGCTGCCTTTAGCTAAGTTTACTGCGAATAATACAATAAACGTATTAATAGGTATAATACCGTTCTACGCGACCTACGGACAAGACCCCTAACTCGGATTTAAACCATGACCCGAAATTAACACGACAGGACCCATAATTAAACGGATTCAGTTAATTAACGCACACAACTTCGCTGATTAAATAAAGCAGTTAACGGAACTATTATAAAGTGAATTAATGTACGCTTAAACGGTATAGGAATGGCATGCGAACAAAGGATGAGCCCCCATATGGGACTTTAAGGAAGGTGATATAGTTTACCTAAATACACAAAACCTAAAGACTTAACGGCCCTTAAAGAAACTTAATTGGAAGTTTATAGGCCTATACCAAATTAAGAAGAAATTGAGCCTATATGCTTATAAGCTTAAACTGCCAACTGAGATAAAAATACATCTAATATTTTACATAAGCTTGCTATAACCCTTAAAAGATAAACCTATAACTCGCGAAGTGCCGCCGCTACCTCCTGTAATTGTTAACAACGGTAACAGTTCTTACTTTATTAACTTAATTAACGATATATAATGGAAAATATAATCTAAATAATTTAAACTTCTTATTAAGTGGGAAGGATACGAAACACGAACCTAGGAGCTCTATAAGCAAGTTAAGACCGATACGCCTTCCCTAGTAAAAGAATTCCATAAGGACTATCCTTTGCGGCCTACTCTGGCTGGATGGATACGATATAAAGGCAAACAACTGCTACCTAATATAAATACACGAAACACAATAGCAGGAAACTTGAAATTAAAAAGAACTTAAAAAATACCATAATACTTATAACACGGTCACATAACGCGCAAGATATTAAGGAACTTTAACCAGCGGTTAAAGTTGTCTAATTAGTCAGATTTGCCTTACCAAGACCTACTATAAAGATATTAGTTTGGCTTACCGCCTTTACCAAACTAATAGTGATTTTCTATCCCGGGGATAGAAAATCCTGATTAGTCCGTTTAATAATTAGAACTGGTAAAACTCTATACTACCACCTAACGTAAAATACGACATAATAAAATTGTATTATTTTGGACCTTTGGCTAAAGGGGGGGTACTATAACGGGACTAGCCTAGTTATAGTAGGAATGTCTCAGTAAAACACTTAATAGATAGAACTTAAAGCTTTAACCGAATTCTGCTGAATTCTGCCAGCTTAATTGACTTCTGCCAAGTTCTGCTAGATCAATCAAATACTACCGAAGTCCGTCTGCGTGTGTATGTGCGTACGCATCGACCAAGACCCCTAAACTGTTTAATTGCAAGATTCTCTCGTTATTCCTTTCTCTTCTTTACGCAATGTCTTGTTCCTAGCAAGAGCTATATACCCTTAGATTTAGATAGAATTTATATTGTTCCTTCGAATCTTTCCCGAAGCCTCTTCGCGCCCTTACACGTTCTTTATAATTAAGGAAGCGAGAGATAGCTAAGAATAAGGAATTCTAACGCGTTTAATTGTTTTAAATAAGCTAGCAGGTATTAGTATTAATTTTATAAAGCTATTTAAATATTTTTTAATTTTCCTCTAGTAAATTAATAATCTAAGACTAAGCCAATTAAACCCTTATCTTTTAATGTTATATGGAAAATCTAACCCCAGACCTTAACACCAAAGCTCTATATAAGATCTTAGCATATACCTCTAAGCCGTTAAACTTAGCTAAAGCACCTCCGATTTCAATTCTTTTAAATACTACACAATACTAGGGGGTTATTTAAATGTATTGTATAAGGTTATAAAGCAATCTAACAGCTCCGCGTTTCTTCTAAAGCAGCTCTATCCTTTTAAAATCCTAGTTATAATACACAGTAGCTAAATCCTTATATGCCTTCTCTATATTAACTCCTATAATAAAGGCCTAAGCGTAAAGGTTTATAATATAACTAAAGTAACGGAGCCTATAGGCCTTCCTTTTCTTTACTAATATTCCTAGGTAGAGCGCTTAAAGTATTATATTAATATACATATTATTTAACTCTGTATTATCAGCTATAAAATACCTAATATTACTATAGATACTATAGTCTTTAAAGATATTAAGGAGGACAGCTGCTATATTCTTACTACTATGTTTACTAATAACTTCATAAAGGCCTAATACAATATAGCGACGCTTGCCGGCTTAATTAATAAAATGCGCAACCACACTAAGGACCCTAAGTATATTTAGCGACGTCCAAAGATTAAAGGATATTAAGATTATACTGCGGGCGTTCTTAAGCTCCTTTCTTAATTCACCCTTTTATGTCTTAAACGCCTTAATTACCTAGCCGCGAATTGTTTTAGAGGCCTTTGGTAAGTACTTCTTAAGCCCTAGGTATATAAAGAATAGCAGCTAATAGAAATAGATATTTTCAAATTAGAAGAAGGTAATATAATAATATATAATCTATCGCACAAGTAGCTGCTTAAAAGTATTAAAATTGCAACTCCAAATAAGTGACCTTTTGGTAGGATAATCCTTAATTGTTAATTAAGCTGGAGCCGTCTTACTATGCTTCTTTAATAAGCCTATAGCTTTATCCATATTATAATCCTTAACAAGGTAAGTTAACGTGGTAGATCTTCCGCTTAATATAATAGAGAGCTCTTGTGTCTTCTTTAACCTCTTATAAATATAACAGTAGTAATATATAATCAAGCCATTGCCTTCCTTTAGCTATAGATCCTCACCCCAAAGCTATATAGGTAATGTACGTTGCTTTATATGCTTTGGTTTCTTTGTTAAGGCGTTATATTAAATATAGTTCTTGCCCTATAGCTTAAACTTAACCACCTCTTTTGTGTCGTCGGCTTTTAAATTAATTAACTTTAGGGCGAGGATAACGTTATTAGATAGTGGAGGTGGGCGTACTAAGAGAAATTATTCTATTGTGGAGGTAGGAAAGTTAAATACAACACTATAATGGTAAGTGTAGATACAGAGCCGTAACAGCAGAAGCGATAGCAGTAGTGGCAGAATAACTAGGTGTCTAAGATTCTATAGCTAATACACTACTTATTAAACAGTGAGTCAGTGGTAGAGTTAAGAGAGTTGCCGATTGGCTTCTTCTTACGCACTGTCCCCTTAGCGCTCTATTCCTCCTCAGCCGCAGTTTAAATTGGGTATAGATCTGGAGCTCCAAGAGTCAAATTAGCCTTAAATCCACTCCAATCCACTAATTAGAAGGCCTAATCCAAATCCACATCGAAGCCGAATCCACATTGGAGCTCCAAATAGACCCCGCTCCAAGTAGATCACTAGGAAATTCCCGATAAACGGGACACTGATGGAGCCTATCTCAGAGATCTCTTGCTCCAGGCTCCAGTCCTGGTGCCAGTGATCTACTTGGACTGGACTGGACTGGATCTAGGCTCAAATCCAGTCCACTTCGGTTCTATCGCGATTTGGCTCTAGGAGCGCCATACAATCCATATACTATTTATAGCAAGTCTTGGCATCCTTTGGTGTTATAGTAGGAAGTTATACAGACTACCAAATTCGGCCTAAATTGTTTATATTACTACTTAAAGGCCTTAATCGTCTCAAATACGTCCTCATTGTTGCCCCCACCCTCACCGCTAGCACGCTCTATTATCGCTAAAACCTCCTTATTATCCTCCTCCGTATCCTCTTCCTCTACCTAGGCAGCGGTAGCGGCGGCCACATCTGTAGTTTGGCGCCCTTTAATATACTCCCTAAGCTGCTCCGGTGTAGGGTTATATAGAGGTAATAGCCAAGGCTCTCCTTCTATTGATCTAACGCCCTTATTATTAAATATATTGCTTTTTAGGGGCCTATATGTAAGCTTTGCAGTGTGTGGGAATTGAATGAGCAACTTGATTGTAAATGTAGCTGTAAAGTGTCTATATATACACGAGGAAGGTATGGAAATAAATGAAAGGGGAGACTAATACGTAACTAAAACAGCGTGATATGTAAGTGATACGTAGGCGATACGTAAGTAATACGCAGGCAATACGTAAGTAATACGCAGGCGGTACGCAGGTAAAACAGTGGTGTTTGGCAGGGTACTATAGTCGGTTACACTATAGCTATAGCGAAGCCACTTATTCGCCTTAATTATATCCATCTTTAGGCGCAAGTATTAGTCCTTAAGGAGTATCTTATAACCGCTAAATAGATATTCGCATTTATTACTTATAGGTAAAGGAGTAAGTACATTAAGGGCGAAACAGGTAAGGTTAGGTTGACTATAATAGAGCCTCCGCCAATAGTTAATTATATTAAAATCTTTATTATTGGCGACTTTAAGAGGGCCCTCTTTTAGATACTTATCTAAAGCACTATCCTTTACTGCGGAGGTTTAGTAGGTGCGTTTAATGCGCTTATAATTATAAGTAGAGGTATAGTCTTTTTCCTTTTATAGCTACTTAATAGAATAAATTAATAGATCATAAGGCTGTAATCCAAAGCCCTTGCCTTTATAGTTTTTAAATATGTCTTAAACCTTTCTTTTAACCTTATTAATCTAGGCCTTTTTATTTTTATCTAACCCCTATTTCTGGTAAAACCATTCCACCTTAAGCGTTAGATTTATTATAATGGCGGCGTAGTAGGTAGGTATTTTATTAGCCTTCTTAAAGTACTTCCCGCACTTCTTCTATGCAGTGCTTATGCAGCTAGATAGCAGCTTATAGTTCTAATTATTAAGTTAACGTAGAGCCGCGAGTTTAAGGAACTAATCTTTAGTAGTATAGAGTTTATTAATAAGCAAATTTTGTTAGCGACTTAGTCGATCGAGGCACGAGCACGGCAAGAGGGACGCGCAAGCCTGTACAATTAGTAGTCTATAAACGAGGATCCAAAGCTAGAGAAAGGAAAGGGGAGGGACAAAAGCGCCGCTTGAAGTTTTATAAGATCCTCTGGTTATGTGATCGCAATTTACTGTATTCTGCCAGCTTTCTACCATATTCTGCCAGTTCTATAACATTACCCCCCCCCTCCAAAAAAGCCTGCCCTTAGGCTTTATATATCCGTATTACACCTATAGGGCGTTCTTGTCTTTATGCTCTATAGGCAACCTATTATCCTTACTATGCTGGCATTCTATCTACTTATCTAAGTACTTTAGCGGTCTAGGTTTGTTAGGGTAACGGCTATAGAACTCTTATAACTTATAGGGACTACCTATAAAATTCTATATAGGGTACCAGGTAGGGTCTAGATTATATCCTTTCTAACTTACGCGGTACTTTAGTGCTCCCCTTATAAATTTATAGGCTAGTATTTCTTTAATTTCCTATTTATTATTGCTATTAACTTAAATAGGTAGGGGCGGTTTATTATTCTATCTAGGTAATAGGTTATTTATAGCTTTCTATAGCTTATCTAGCGAAAAGTTAGGGTAGACCTTAATTAAATCCAGAAGCTTTACCTTATATAAGTTGCCTTTCTTCTTAAGAACCTTATATAGTCCTACTATCTAATAGTTTAGCTTATAGCTAGGCCGTTCTGTCTTCTAGTTCTTTATTATAACCTAGACCTTATTACCTACGGTAAAGTCAGGCTCTTATCTATGCTTATTCGCCTACTATTATATTAATTTCTAGGCCTTTTCTAGATTTATACGGGCTACCATCTAGGCTTCTTTTAAGCGCTTAGTGTACTACTAGGCTTTCTTATAAGATAGTTTTTCGCGTATAGTCTAGGGTCCTTCTAGTCTTTCCCAGTTAAAGCTTATACGGGGTAGGTAGCCTATTTCTAGCTAAATAGGTGCAAACCCTATAGAGTTATGGGGTAGGGTTGCCTAAGCATAGTCTATTAAGGGTAGTAGTTTAGCCCAGTTATCTTAGAAGTAGTTAATAAAGAGCTAAAGTCTTTGGTCTAAGTATTAATTTATAATCTCCGTCTAACCGTCTATTTAGGGGTAGTATGCTATAAAAAGCTTTAGCTTAATGCCTAAGATCTAGGTAAACTTATTCCAAAAAGCTAATATAAATTATAGGCTGTAATTGGATATAATAGTATCTAGTAGTCTATAAATTTGGTAGATATAATGGATATATAGTTAGGCCGCCTCTTTAGCATTAATATTCTTATAATAAGGGATTAAAAATGGGCGCTTACTAAAGCGGTTAACTATAACTATAGCCATATCGTATCTGCTACGGTCTATAGGTAGCTTATAGAAATCTATAAAGATATATTACTAAGGGCGCTCTAGTATTAAAAGTAGTTTTAATAGTCCTAGGGTCTTATCTTATAGGATTATAGATCTACAGCAGCTGTCGCAGTTCTATATATAACGGTTAATATCCATAACTATTCTGGGCCAGTAGTAGCGGTTGCCAATAATCCTACGGGTTTTATTTTTTCTAGTGTAGGCCATAGACACCTAGGTATATGCTTTAGTAATAAGCCAAGTCCATAAGTTCTATTCCTTTGCTACTACTAGCTGTTCCTAATGCTTAAGTAATCTATTTTTAAGAGACTATGGGCTAGTAACGTCCTTTACCTTTTTATAGTACTCCTATAGAGAAGGGGCTGTACGGTTTATCTACAGCAATTTATTAATAAAGTTAAGTCCTAAAGGGTTAATAGAATATATCTGTAACGGTACTAGAGCGTGTTATCTGCTACATTGCCGTTTCTAGGGCAATTTGCCGCATTTCTAGGCAATCTGCCAGCACTACTCGTAGAGATAACCAATTAGGATTTTCTATGCCCGGTATAGAAAATTGCTATTAGCTTACTTACCACTAGCGTCTTAGCGACCCCTTATATCTTATTAGTCTCTAATAATCTTCTTCTCCTTCTTCTCCTTAGCTTAGTATTCTTATATAGTAGCAATCTACAAGCTTTAGTTTAGAAGTATTTATACAAGCCCATTATATTATACTAAGCTCTCCCTATATTGCCTGGGAAGGCCTTAATAATATCCCATCCTAAAAGAAGACCTTTGTCTATAATAACGCGTTAACACATTATACTTAGACATTAAAAAACTCACACTACTATGCCTAAGAAGGCCCTAACAATATCCTACTTTATAGGCCAGACTGTACTTAACCTGCACCCCTAAAAGAACCCCAGAATTAAAACCAAATTATATAATTCTAATAAACCTTAGGGAGTATTAGCAACTTAGTCAATTAAGGCACAAGCACAGCAAGAGGAGCGCGCAAGCCTGTATAATTGGATTGTCTATAAACGAGGATCTAAAGCTAGAGAAAGGAAAGGAGAAGAATAGTAGCGCTATGCGAAGTTATAGGCGGTCCCAGAGTCACGTAAGCTTATATAACTCTGCGTCTACCATAACGTCTACTATAATCCACTGTTTTCTACCAGCGCCGTAACATTACCCCCCTTTTCAAAAAAGCCTGCCTTTAGGCTTTGTATGTCTGTATTATGTCCATAGGGTGTTCTTATCTATATGCTCAATAGGTAGCTTATTATCTTTACTATACTAGCACTTTATCTACTCGTCTAGATACTTCAGAGGTCCTGGCTTATTAGGGTATTAGTTATAAAATTCTTTAAGCTTCTGGGGGCAACCTATAAAGTTCTAGGCAGGGTACCAGGTTAGGTCTTAATTATAACCTTTCTATTAGATACGGTATTTTAGCGTTCCTTATACTAGTTTATAGGCTAGTATTTTATTAACTTCCCATTTATTGTTGCCATTAACTTAAATTAGTAGTAGAGGCTCATTCTTTTGTCTAGGTAGTGGGTTATTTATAGCTTTCTATAGTTTATCTAGTAAGAAAACAGGGTGGACTTTAATTAAGTCTGGGAGTTTAACCTTATATAAGTTGCCTTCTTTATTAAGGATTTTATATAGTCCTGCTATCTTATAGTCTAGCTTACAGCTAGGCTGTTCTATTTTCTAGTTCTTTATTATAACCTAGACCTTATCACCTATAATAAAGTCGGGCTTACGCCTATGCTTATTTGCCTATTATTCTATTAATTTCTAGGCCTTCTCTAGGTTCTTATAGGCTACCATTTATACTTCTTCTAAGTGTCTAGCATACCGCTGTGCTTCCTTATAAGATAGTTTTTCGTATATAGTCTGTGGTTCTTCCGGTCTCTCCCAGTTAAAGCTTATATAAGGTAAGTATCCCATTTCTAGCTAAATAGGTGCAAACCCCGTAGAGTTATAGGGTGGGGTTGCCTAGGCGTAGTCTATTATAGGTAGTAGTTCGCTCTAGTAGTTCTAAAAGTAGTTAATAAAGGGCCGGAGTCTCTAGTCTAAGTATTAATTTACAATCTCCGTCTAACCGTCTGTCTAGGGGTAGTATACTATAGAGAGCTTTAGCCTAATACCTAGAATCCGGGTAAACTCATTCTAGAAGGCTAATATAAACTACGGCCTATAGTCGGATATGATAGTATCTAGTGGTCCGTAAATTTGGTAGACATAGTAAATATATAATTAGGCCGCCTCTTTAGCATCAATATTCTTATAATAGGGGATTAATAACAGGCGCTTACTAAAGCGGCTAACTAGGATTATAACCATATTATATCCGTCGCGGTCTATAGGTAACTCGTAGAAGTCTATAAAGATATACTACTAGGGGCGTTCTGATATCGGGAGTGGCTTTAATAGCCCTAGGGTCTTATCTCGTAGAATTATAAACCTACAGCAGTTGTCGCAGTTCTGTACATAGCGGTTAATATCTATAACCATTTTAGGCTAGTAGTAGCGGTCGCCAATAATTCTGCGAGTCTTATTTTTTCTAGGGTAGGCCGTAGAGACCTAAGTATATGCTTTAGTAATAAGCTAAGTCCGTAAATTCTGTTCCTCTGCCACTACTAACCGTTCCCAGTACTTAAGTAGTCCGCTTTTAAGGGACTATAGGCTAGTAGCATCCTTTACCTTTTCGCGGTACTCTTATAGAGAAGGGGCCGTACAGTTTGCCTACAGCAGTTTATTAATAAGGTTAAGTTCCATAGAGTTACTGTAATAGGATATATCTTAGCGTCTAAAGGGTCTGTATTTAGTTCTGCCTATATCCAGGGGTTAAGGTGCTCTAGTTATAGTAGTATCTAGGTCTATAGTAAGATCTTCGCAGCTATCTAGTTATTTAGGTCCTATTTATACCTTATAAAAGTATCCGCACAGTTTATAGCGCCTGGTTTATATATAATTAAGAAGTTAAACTAAGATAGGATATCCGCCTAGCGTGCCTACCGGGCCGTAAGGGCCTTTATTATTATAAAACATTCTAGGGCCTTATAATCCAACACTACCTAAATAGGGTTAGGGGTCCCTTCTAGCTATATACGCCAGTGCTAAAAGTAAGAGATAATAGCCAGCATTTCTTTATTATGGATATAGTGTAGTAGTGTAATTTGGCCCCCTGGATTCAATATCTAGATTAGGCGTAGCTTCGGGAGAGCCTAGGCCTTCTATATATTTTATATAGATCGGTCTAGAGCCCTCAGAGTCTTTAACAACTCCAACAGGGCCAACAGACACACAGTTTCTCTTCAATACACTCTTTTCTTCTCTTCTTACTGACCGCTTCCCTACTGCTTAATTATAACTGACTGACTAACTAACTACACCGTGACTTCCTATCTAAGAGAGACCGTACCCTCCCACATATTTTATAGCATTCCACGTAGGGACGATGGCAAGCTCTTTAGATTAGAAGTCTAGTACTATATACATAGGAGACGCATAGGAACGATCTAGAACTGCGAAAGAACCAACGGACAGAAAAAGGACGCGCGGAAAGGGAGGCAGAGAAGCACGGGCATATTAGCGACCGGTGCGCAGCTACCACCATAGGAATGAACTAACGACACTTTTGGTCTCCGTACGGGAACGGTCGGTCTCCGTACGGAAACGGTTATTAGAGAACAGCGATCAAAATGCGAGTGCGTAGCGCAGCAAGACGGAGGATAAAAGAAAGGACTATAGTACGCCAGGAACGGCAGAGAAAAGTCTTCTATATTTTGTTTACTATATTTATAACAGTCTATACAATTATTCTCGCGTTTATAGGAGCTACCTTTAAATTTATAGGAATAATGGCGACAGCACCAGCAAAGGGATTATTAGGGATATTAGGTCCATTCTACAATAACAGTAAAGGTGCTAGAAGGGGAGAGGAAAGTAAGCAGCCTATTAAACCGCGAGTCTCTTCTAAACTAGGGGATGCGATACCAACCCTAACTCCCACAACGTCAGGGACCAACAACTCTTAATAGATAGAGAATAAGGGTTACGAGGTCCACCTACCTATCCCTAGAGAATCTGTAGGTCCACCATATCCCACTAGACCACCAATGGAACAAGATAAGGTATATGTTATAGCCCAGCCTATACCGGCTCTAGGAACTCCCGGGACCCCTTACTTTATAGAATAAAACATGTCGCAATTTGTTGAATAGTATAAGTAACTATACATCCGACATTATATTACGGATAATAAGAAGCATTAAGGACTTCCAGAGTATTATGACTATTAAATAGGGATATAGATCCAGAGCCTACCTAAGTTTATAATTAGCAATTAGATGGAACTTATAAGGAAGCTTAGGACAGACTACCAAGGAAGTAACTACTTTTAACAAGTTGAAACGGTAGAATTCTTAGAAGCTTATATGCTGCAGTATAGGAACAATCCACCCAGCAGTATACGTAAATACTGTAGGCAGTTTACGTTAATCTCCTAAAAGGTTACCAAGGCTGGTAATTTGGAAAACCGTAATTAAGGGTACTGGTTCGCAAGGGGACTCCCATTTAAATATCAAAGATATGCTATAACTAAAACAGGAGCCGACCCGGATAGACAAGAGTCTTTTAACTTCCATCTAATAAGGAGAGCTGTAGAAGACAGGCTTAATTCGCATAAAGGCGTAGATTAGTTGTTAATAATAAATCCTAAGAAGTAAGGCCTTTATTAGCTAGTTAGACAATTCCATAATTAGCAACCAGCCGTAACTAACCAAAGAGATACTGCCCTTTAACCGCCTATAGTCTCTCTGCTAAGCGAGTTGGCAGGTACCTATTAAACAACTTAGAAAACAGACCCCAAGCTAGAGAGACTTACCAATTAACTCCAGAAGCTTAATCTTAGGACGGTTAAATTGGCGGGCGTTATATCTTTAATGCCGTTCCTAGATAGGATTTGCTAAGATCTAATATAGTACACACAGCTTCTAAATAAGGCGTTAGTACAGCAAGAACAAATAGGCCCGCGACCGGCACTAAATAACAACAGACCACAGCCGCCCTATAAGGGAGCGCCACGAGAACGATATAAGCCGGGCCTAGGAAGGTATAGAGGACCAGAAAACTTTAGTATATACCTAGCACAAGCTTAGACGTATTATAGATGCAGGGGTTCCCACCGTTTTATTAATTAGTATCCATAGCTCTAGGAATTGGTTCGTTATAGTTTCCTATATATAAATAAGAATAACCAAATCTATGCTAGAACATAAGAGCGCCTAGGAAATATAATTCCGTATTTACTAAGTAATAATTAGATCAAGTTCCTTAAAGACTGGCTAAAGTAGAACGCGAATATTGATCCTAATACTCTAGTAACAGGCGTCCAACTAAAGGCAGCTTCAGTAGAGCTCATAGAAGGAAGCGACGCTAAAAGTAAGAAAGAACTCGGCGAGTCTTAGGAGGATATATACCAAGTGGAGTTAATATGCGTTAATTTAGTAGGAGCCGCAACCCAGTTGCAGCCTACGCCACAGTTATATAATCTTAGGAAACTGTAAGGGGAAGTAAGAGTAATAAAACCGCCTTTAAAACCATCTAGTTAGCAACCGGCAGTAGTTTAAAATATACGACTAGGAGGACATGTCCAAATCGCACTATAGCCCCAGTAGCAAGCTCCTCAACCACCGTTAAGCAATAATAAGATTAATAAAATGGACTATACCAAATAGCTAAGATAGACAGAGCAAATAGCGGATGCAATAATAACAGCCAAAGCACCACGACTAAAGCCAGTTAGGATAATAGATATACTAAAGGGAAATGTCCCGAGCCCAGCTATAATGGCGGATAAGATTTTGTTAAAAACTATTAAAGTTACAGTTAGTAACTGCCTTATGTACATACCTAAGGTTATAAGGCTATTCTTTAAGCCTTTCCTACTACCCCTTGCGGAGCCTTACTAACAGAAGTAAGAGGATGTTAAGGCATCCGTGTTATTAGCACACCTGGCGTTCTATACTAATCAGGCTGGCTTAATAACTACTAAAGTAGACCAGATTAAATAAGAAGTAGGATTTGTCTAATTTTAAAGACGATGCCCAAAAGTAGAAGTATAGATAGGAGACAGAAGGGCTAAATACTTAATTAACTCTAGAGCGGAGCTTAACCTTATTAAGGAAAGCGTGGCTCTATAACATGGCTTACTAATATTAAGTCTACCTCTATAACTACAAGGTGCACGTCTAACGTCTGCCAATAGGACTCAGTCTAAGTTTATTGGATTGGTACATGCGGTCCCTATAGTAATAGGTAACGTCTTAATATCTACAACGTTTATTACTGTAGGAGAAATGTTATATAAGGTAATACTTAGTAAGCCATAGTTGGTAAGGGCTAAACTAGCAATAAAACGCACCGTAATAGGTTAGGTATCTTGCATTATTTAATTAGAAGATAGCAGAGTTAAAACAAGGTTCTTAACGTCCCACAAGAATGCGATGTTCTTTAAACTAGATAAAGGCATTAGCATAGATAACAGTTTAGGAAATATATAACTGGTGCGACCGCTAGGATTGTATCCAGGGTTACTTATAACCCAGCGTATTAGGATAAGAAGGACGTCGAGATCAAAAAGGAGGGAAATAAGGTGTGGCTCTAATACGGACGCTTACTGTTTTGGATATCCGCTAGACAGAGCCATTAGCAGAAAGAAGACCATAACATTAAATAGAGAGAGCTCGACAGCAAAACGTCAAAGAAAGTCCTAAAGAAACACTTAAGAAAGAATCGGAAGCTAGTATTTAAAGCAAAGGCTGGGTCCCTTACATATTAAATATTAAAGACAACGGATTTATTTATAATGTAAACGGAAAGCTACTAGAGCAAGGCCCAACAAAACACCATAAATGTAGTAACTGCGTATAAACGAAAGGCAGACAAGGTCTACCTAGTTAATTCGTCAGCACCAGATAGAATAGTTATAGGAGGTATAATAAAATGGCGAGAGGTAGCCTTGTGTAGATAGAAGGTATTAATCTAAGGGTTGCCTCTTAGTTTATATAATTATTTCCTTAAGCCGCGATACACTAAGCTGGCCTATAGTACACAACTAAAGCTAGAACAATTAGAGCGCATAATTATAGGGGATATTTAGCCAAGAGAACAAGAGATCTTTAAGGCCATACTATTTAACTAAGAAGAGACGCTGGCATAGGAGTTCTCTAAGATGGGTCGCGTTAGCAGAGACGTAACTCCACTATTAAAAATCAAGACTATGCCATATAAAGCATAGCAAGTACCAAACTTTCCTGTACTAAGGGCCCTATAAGGAGAAGTAATAAGCATATTATAAGAACGACTAGCTTAAGGGACTCTAGAATATTGTGAAAGCCTATATAGGAATCCATGGTTTCTTATAAGCAAGAAGGAACATAAGAAGTACTAACTAATTAACGCGGCGATAAATATTAACTAAGTAACTATTAGGGACGTAAATCTGCCGCTATATACTAATGAGTTTTCCAAGGAGTTTGTGGGGTATAAGGTTATATCTCTAATAGACTTCTTCTCTAGCTATAACTAACTAGAGCTTAATATAGAAAGCAAGAACCTAACAGCTTTTACAACACCTTTAGGGCTTTTACGACAAATGACGGTACCTATAGGAGGCATGAATTCAGTAGCCTAGTTCGTGAGGACAATTACTAAGATCCTAGAACAATACATCCTATACCATACCTTGCCATTTCTGGATAACATTACAGTAAAAGGCCCACAGATAGTATATAATAGAGAAGAGAGTCTTCTAGGCGTGCGCAGATATATTCTAGAATATATTATATAGCTAAACGGAGTGCTTGCAGATTTGGAACGAGCTAGATGTATAATCTTAGGCGTAAAGTCTCATTTCTATAAAGACAAGATTATAGTGGTTGGTTACCACTATAATGGCAAGGGATAATATCTAAAGGAGTTAAAGGTCGTAAAGATCGTTTACTAAAGAGACTGTAAAGATATTATATCCGCCCGAGCATTCCTAGGAGCTGTCGTATATTACTAAATATGGGTAAAAGACTTTATAATTAAGGCAGAGCCAATCTTCTAACTGCTACAAGTAAACGTTCCGTTTATATAGGGCATAGAGCAGATCACCACTATAAAGACTCTAAAGCATGCCATTACTACCACACCCGCATTGGTTTAACTAGATTATAGTAAAGGGGCTAGGCTAATTATTCTCACTATTAACAGATGCAAGAATAGATGGGGGTGCGGCCTTATACAACTAGATATGCAAGGTCGTCGTTACCTATATTAATATAAGAGCGGCATCTGGTCTCGAGCGGAACAGAAATATAACTTAGGAAAGCTTAAGTGTTGGGCGTTACTATATACGCTAAAGAAGTGTCGTGTATACCTATACGGCGTTCGCTTTATAGTTAAGACGGATGCAAGCACCTTAGTTATATAACTAAATTATACTGCTACTGATTTACCTAGAGCCTTAATAACAAGATGGCTAGCGTAGATCCAGCTATAGGACTTCAATGTCAGATATATACCGGGGAAGAAGAATAGCCTAGCTGATAGACTTTCGCGACGGCTACCTAATAGTAAACAACCTAATGAGCCGACCGAGGATATTAAAGAGTTTATTAACTATAAGCTAAGTGCCTTAGAATACACGGCTAGCCCTCTTAAAATGGAAGCGGGTCTGCTATTAGAAGACTTATATTTAAAGAAATCTTAGAGGATTATAAAATAGCTAGTAACCTTACAGCGTCTAAAGGAGATAAATACCAAGAAATTTAAAAAGTTTAAGTGGCATACGCTGAGGTTCCTAGTGTATAACTAATAGCTCTTCCGCTAACAGTCTAAGAATGTACCAATGTAAAGGGTAGTTGATAACGAGACTACTTAGCAGGAGATTATTAAGAGCCTTTACAATCAGAGTAGACATTACAGACAGGAGGGAACGTATTAGAGGGTCTTAAATTAATACTAGTAGCCAGGGCTATAGGATTAAATATTATAGCATATTAAGTCATGCTTACAGTGCTAACAGCGACAGCTAGGATAGGAAGAAGAAGTGATATACCCCATATAGGAGTCCACCTTGTGGCAATAAGTAACAGTGGATATTATATTTATGCCGCTAAACTGTCTTAGGTTCCGATACCTGGCTATTGCTTAAGAGTATATATCTAGATAGGTGGAAGCCCAGGCCCTTTGGAATAAGGATATAAAAAGCATAGCAAAGTTCCTCTACAAAGACGTTATCTGCTGATAGGGAGTGTTCGGACAGCTCTCTATAGATAGTGGAGGAGAGAATGCTAACATTACCACTACGCTCGCGGAGCTCTATAATATTAAGAGGGTTGTGGCTTCCGTATATCACCTATAGTCACAAGGCTTTATAGAGCGAGGTCATAAGCCTATAGTAGACGCTTTAGTAAAGATAGAAGGCTTATAGCTAGACAATCTTTATACAGTCTTATAGGTAGATAGAACGACTATTAAGAGGTCTACAGGAATAACACTAGTAAGGGTTATATACGGATATAAGTACGTTCTTCTTATTGAACTCTGCATACCTACCTGGCAGACGCTGCCTTAGGAAATAGTCCGGACCACTGCAGAGCTACTAGCACTTCGCGCAAAGCAGTTTAACCAAAGAGACGTAGATATACAAGAAGCTATCACGTGTATAAAACGACTAAGAGTTATAAATAAAAAGTATTTTAATAACACCTACCGCATTCGCCAGGACGGATTTAAGGTTAGAGATATAGTTATACTCTATAACATGTAGCTTAAGTAAGACTATTCTAGCAGTCGTAAGTTAGATCTAAAATGGCTGGGCCCGTTCCGCGTATATAAGAGTCACCCTCACAAAGGATGGTACTTGATTAAGGATCTTAATGGTACGCCGTTTCGCGATTAAACTCTAGGGAATAGATTAAAGAGGTTCTATCAACGATAGATATCCAAGGTCCGTTAGGAGGACCAGCTTAACCAGTTAGGCGGAACTATACTATAAGAAATAATAGCAGAGCCAGAGCCTAAGGAGGATGTTATATAAAATCTACCAGTATTGCAACGCCGCGTATTTCAAGAAGTGCGCGTTCTAGAAAGATTATTTAATAAAACTAAGTACGAAATGTTTAACTAAGGGACAGTTAAGTTCTAAGGTGGGGGAGGGGATATAGATAACAGCCGCGCAATTCTAAGGTAAGGACAGAGGAATGTTTATATATAACCATCTAGTATTATTTACTGTAAAGATGTTAGTTCTACTTACCGCCTTTACTAAGCCAATAGCGATTTTCCATCCTGGGGATGGAAAATCATAATTGGTCCATTTAACGATTAGCGCCAGCAGAACTCCACACCGCTACTAGATTCGGTGGACCATTTATATTAGGAAACCCTATTAAGAACTTCACCTTTTCGCCCTTAATAAACCTTAAAGACAACTATAATCAGCCAAAGCATAAACCAAGCAGAATTAATAATAGCATACTTATTATGTCTTCGTCTAGTAGACCACTGGTACTGTATAAAGGAGCTAAGCGACAGATTAATAATATCCTTACAGAAGTCAGAGGCTTTGTAGTTAATTAGCGTTATGCAGTATTTATCCAAATCTGTGACGAGATTCTGCTCGAGAGAGAGAACTACGCAAATGCTACTAGTGTGGTAGTTAATTTCATTAATTATAATAATAGGTTGTAAGCATCTCTAGGAAAAGACACGTTCTTAATAATCTTTAAGGACATCTCTAACGTTAGTAAGATAGTAAAAGATTAAAGGAATTAGTGCAATAAAGCTAGAGAAACCATCTAAAAAGCCTAGGGATAGGATGTTCTTAACGGACCGCTAAAACACGCAGTCTCTTACCACTTCCTTTCTACCGCCTAAAAGCTTACCGTCTACCCACTTTATAAAGTAACAGCGCGAGTTAATAAAGCCCTGGTTAAGAGGCTCAATTATCTAGGACACGGCATTAAAAACACTACTCAACTATAGCCAACTGACTTCGCGCTCGCGCCTAAAATATCAAAAAGAGCAATATTAGATCAGGTGGTGAATAAGTATGGTTTAGGGAGACACTTAACTGGCTTCCTTATTCCAAATAAGGACCTACCGCTAAGAAGTAGAAGACTGACTACTATAGGACTAGAGGTTACCAATATCGGAATTAAACAAGCGGGAGAGAGCTCGGCTCTTATACTATAAGCGCATTTACAATATACTTCCAACGTAATAAATCCCTTAGCTTTTTAGCCATCAACACCTATTTAAGGAGGAGGTGTTAGTATTATACCAAGCCCATCCTAGTAAGGATCGCCTATGTTAGTAAACTCGCCTTTATTATCTATAAATAAAACCATTCTTGCGGCTGAAACGCCTGTTGGCTCGCCCCTATGGCTGCCAGTATTCTCTTTAAGGAGGAATCTAAGGAGAGGACTTATAGTTGCTTATCCAGAAGTAGGAGGGCTAGGAGTAGAATCGCTGTTTAATAAAAACATTATTAAGCCAGGAGATGATAAAGAATACATTAAGAAGGCCGCAGACGCTATGGCAATACTCCGCGCAAAATAAGGATGTGACTATAAGGACAATATGCTAGCTTATCTCAAGGCGTCCCTAAACTAAACCACCAAAATTAAACTAACTGAGGTTATAAAGCTCTTGCGCAGTTAGTATAGGGCGGCTGGTTTAAACCCAGAAATATATAAGGTCTGCTAGATGCACACATAAGCCATAGGAGGGCGTATAGGTTTAGCAATAAAGGGTCTAAACTATGCCGCGCTATATTACAGACTCCGTTTAATATATCACGCTCGCAATTACTTAGGCACCATAAAGATAGACCCTACTATATACTCCTAGTTCCGAAAAGCTTATAGGCCTCTAATTCCATCCAACTCCTTAGGACTGTACAAGTTTATTTATAACTTAGTACTAAGGTTTTCCTACAATAGGGAGGCTTTACTTAATCGGATACTATTACTAAACGACTAAGATATATAGCAGCAAGAAGGATCCGTGGTTTTAAGCATATTTAGGTGGTAGTAGGATTCTAGCATCTTAGCAATAATTAATAAGGAAATACGTATATACCACTATTATTAGCGTCTAATTAATGGGCGACCAAATTACAGCTGGTTAAGAACAATAGTCTATGGTCTCTGCCAACAGCTAATAAGATAAGACCCTTAGTATTATCGCCTCTATTACGCTCTTAGGCCTAACAGCTGGTGGCGACTTATTTCCTACCCTTATTATACAAAATTCGCGGTTAAAGGAGACTCTATAGCTTTCTGCTATATTAACGTCAATATTCCCTCGCTCCTTAAAAGTGGACGCGGTGCCGATATAATCTAAGGGAGCGTTTCTCTAGATAATAAGACTAAGAATAACTACATAATCATCCTTCCCGGTATGCATTATTACTTAGAATTATAGTGGGCAGATTTTAAAGCGTAAGGGTTAGCTAAGGGCGACGGATTTATACATAAAATCTTAGACCATAACTGGACCGCTAAGGACGTAGAGAAATATGCGACCGACTAGGTAGCTCAGCCATATAAAAAGGGAGATGTGCGTATAACTATGCCTTACCTTCCTTATAGAGCGAAAGGACCTTTAACTAGGACCTAGCAAACAATACTGCCATAGTTCGTTAGTATTTAGGACAATTATAATAACCTTAAGGTCACTAAAGGAGGTACTTAGACAGAGTTAGTAGATACGCACTAAGACTTAAGAGCACCGCCCTATACGCCGTCTGGACATGCTAATCTCTACAGCGCAATTCCATATCGCTTCCCTATAGTAGTTAAGCTTATGGCTACCAGCGCTCTATCTAACACCCTTCTCGGTAAACGATAATGGGATTCTCTAGCAGTGATTTAAGATCGTAATCTTCTTCTTACTGATAACAGGAACAAAGTCGCGAAATAGATGCATTCCTATCGTCTAAAGGCCGTTAAGAACTACAAGGATGCGTTTTAGCTTATATATATAACTAAAGTGGAGCGCTTTAACAGCCGCTCATACTTCTACTGCGTTAACAATGGAATTAAGCCTTTAACTGTTATGGTAGATCCAAGTAGAGTACCCCCAATTGTTATAAAAGGACAGAGTCATACAGAGCTGCCTAAAGAATTGTGGGACAGAACTGAGCAAGTAAAAGGACGTGAAAGAGCCATATTATCTAAAAGCCGCCAGTCTGATATATCTTATACTGCTTAGCCAGGCGGACGAGAACGGTCTTGTTTAACCAGAACAGAGTCTCCTCATTTACTATCTCGGGTTTATAGTAAAGGCAAGGAACGCATGCAATTACCTACCGCGCCTTCATTTTAAAGATAAGGAGTTTTAGAGTTTTAAAAGTCGTTAGGGGACAACGACTTAGGTAGGGGAGGTATATAGTAGTGTAATTTGGCCCCCTAGATTCAATATCTAGATTGGGCGTAGCTTCGGGAGAGCCTAGGCCTTCTACATATTTTATATAGATTAGTCTGAAGCCCTTAGAGTCTTTAACAACTCCGATAGGGCTAATAGATACACAGTTTCTCTTCAATACACTCTTTTCTTCTCTTTTTACTAACCGCTTCCCTACTGCCTGATTACGACTAACTGACTAACTGACCACACCGTGACTTCCTATCTAAGAGAGACCGTACCCTCCCACAATAGTAGTTTAGCTTAGCGTCTATTATAGTCTTTAAATAGTATATAATAGGGTGCTATTCTCCGTTAGGTTGCTTCTATAAATAGACGCTAACTATTACACTATCCAAGGCGTTAGTTTCTAGCATTAAGGGCCGTTCTAGGTTAAAGTAGGCTAATAGGGGAGCTAATATTAGCCGTTTCTTAAGCTTATTAAAGGCCTGCCTATATATAGCGTTAAAGTAGAAGGGCTGGTCTTTTCTAATAAGACGGTTAAGAGGCCGGGCGATCCTACTATAGTTCTTAATAAAGCGTTAATAGAAGTTACAGAACCCTAAGAATAACTAGATTCCTTTTATAGTCTATAGTAGTTCCCACTAGTTAATTACAGCTATCTTCTCTAGGTCTGCCTTAATTCCGTCTATACTAATAATAAACCCTAGGTACTTTATACGCTTAACACTAAATTCTAACTTTTTAATATTGGCCTGGAGGCCAGATTTATAGAGCCGCTATAGGACTTTATAAACGTGCTCCTCGTGTTTTAGCTCGTTCTTAGAGTAGATTATAATATTATCTAGGTAGGCCGTATAGAAGTTGTTAAGGTAGTTAAAGAGTACGTTATTTATATACCGTTGGTACGTAGCTAGTCCATTAGTTAGTCTAAAAGGAAGTACCTTATATTTATACGTTCCGTAACGGGTTTAAAATATAGTAAAATCCTTAGACCTAGGATCTATCCTAATTTAATAGAAGGCCTAGCAGATATCCAGCTTTATAAAGATCTTAGCTCTACTTATTTAGGCTAGAGTTTTATTAAGTAGGGGTAGCGGATAGCGGTCCTTGCGGGTTATATTATTTAGCTTATAGTAGTCAATATAGAAGCAGAGTCCTCTATTTAGTTTTTTAATAAAGAGAATAGGCGAGTTAAAAGGGGCTTAGCTAGGCTCAATAAAGCCCTTACCTAGGTTATCGATAAGGTACTGCTTTGTAGCCTACAATTTGGCAGCAGACTGCTGACAAAGGGGGCTATAGCTAAGGGTGTTTTCCTTATCTGGCTCGATCTCGATCTTGTGGTCGTACGGTTAGTAAGGCGGAAGTATATCAGACACTGCCTTGGAGAATACGTCCTTGAATTTCCAGTATTAATAGGGCAGTTTTTAATCTACTAGTTTCTTATCCGTAAGCTCGCTTTCTTATCCACTAAGCTCGCTTTCCTTTTCCTTAATTATTTGATCAATTTCGTATAAGCTAGTCGTAAAGGTAACGGTATTAGGCTAAACTAAGTTCTGATAGAACCTATAGCGCCAATACAGCAGATATTAACTGGTGGGAGGTCCGTAGGTTTCTTTACTAACATTTATTGGGCCGTATTTTACGGTATAGGGTTTATAGTCTTTTTTAGTTTACATTCTATTTTTCGTAAGTTATCTTTCCTATCTATTAGTTTAGTGTGGCGTCTAATATCCCTAGCTTTCCTTTATAGCTTTATAGGGTTCTCCATAGGGGGCTTAGCTAGGTCACTACCGACTTCCTAGGCCTTTGGTGTGGGTGGCGTAATATAGGTAGTCTAGGGGCGGCGTAGTAAACAGATCCGTTGCGGATTAAGCTATATATCTTTCTTAAAGGCCTTATTCCTACGCATAGTATTGGCCTAGTAAATGGTATTAATCTAGGGTCGTATAAGGTTTTCTATTATAATGCTAATTTCTTTTATAAAGAAAGGGGTTAGGGGTAGGGTTTCGGGCTAGATAAGCCGTCTGCTCTATATATTAAGCTATAAGCCTAAATAGGCTAGCCATTTTCTTCCTAAAATTATATTATGGCTTCCTAAGTCTATAATAAGTAAGGGGATATTATACTGTCTTTATCCGTTAACACAGAGGTAGATCTGCAAGATAGTTATAATAGATAGTCCTATCTATCCGTTATACCCGCAAATAGGAATTGGTTTGGGCAGTTCTTTAAGGGGTATATTTAAAAATTTAGCCAGCTTTACAGCATACTGGGTGTCTATTAAGGCAAAGGCATTTGCTCTAGAGTTAGCTAAAGCAGAGGTTAAAACTTAATATCTATTGCGGAATAAAGTATAATGGATAGTATAGCTTCTTCTACCGACTAGCCGACCTAGATTAATATGTAATATATCAATCCCTTTTAACCCTAGAGAGGAGTCTTCCTCTAGGGTTCCTCTTTTTCCAACTCTATCTCTATACTGTCCTCCTGGATTAATAAGACCTTATCCTTTTTTATATTTATTAGGCATTTAGCTGCATGGTAACCCTTTTAACTGCATATAAAGCAAGCTCTTTAGTTGCTAAGGGCCTATTTATAGGGGTCGCTATATAAAGGCCGAGTATACGCCGGAGTCACAATAGGACTAGCTGTCGCTAGGTTAACGGCAGGCGGTACAGTTAGTGCTATAGGGGTTGCAGATCTTACTAGGGCACTGCGGCCCGTCCTTATAGTACTTATATTCTGGTTGGTAGAGCTTTTAGTCTTATACCACTTAGCGCGTGCCTTAATTCGGCAGAGGCCCTAGTTAATAGCTAAGCATTAGTCCATAAGTTCCTTTAGCGTCTATACAGTAGTATAAACTGGCAGTACGGCGTGCTATAGGTCTAGGGTAAGCTTGTTAAAGAGGTCTAGCATTAGATCTTTCTAGGGGATTTGGGCCTGGCCCGCTAGGTGCAGGAAGCGGGTCTAGAGGGTTAAAAAGGGTTCGGTCGTTTTTATATTTAGGCTTTTATAATTAAGGCGGGCATTCTATACCTTAAAGGGGTCCTTATATATAAAAGACAGGTAGTCAATTATCTCTTCTCTAGAGAGGAAGGGGTCTGCTAAGTCCTAGGCGTATCGCGGGCGTAGGTACATCTATACATCCCCACTAGTACGGCTAAAGACGTAGGCCATCTTAGCTTGGGTAGTAGGGAAGTGGTCTATATTAACTTCAAGCTTATTCTATAATTAAAGCTTCCAATTATTAAATATAGGGTTGGTTCCGTCTATAAGTAATAGAGGGTCCGCAACCTTCGCGGACCGCAACAATGCTAATGCTGTACGTTAAGCCAGGGCCTTAAGGACTGTAGCAAGTCTCTAGGTGTCCAATGACTTATCGCTAGGTGTAGGGGTGTCTTTGGTTTTAAGCAGCTCTCGGAGCTGTTTAATTTTAGTATTGGCTGCCGTAAGCTCCACCTGGGGGTTCAAGTTAGTCGCTATTTTACTATTAGAGGTATTCGAGGGTCCTACAGCTGCTTTGCCGGCTGCTGTATTTTTTGGCATGGTGGTAGGGGTGTTAGGTAATTTCTAGTAGGAATCTGCAGGGGTTCTGGTCCGTGCGTATTCTATAGGTCCTATTCTTGGGGTTCTGTTCTATTCTTTAAGTTTTAGTAATAGTTTTTAGGTCTAATTCTGTGTTCTGTTCTGGTTCGTAGTCTTATAAATATATTTAAGTTCCTTCTTAGGAAGAAGAGTAGATGAGCTTTAAATAATATTAGCGACTTAGTTAATTAAGGCACGAGCACGGCAAGAGGAGCGCGCAAGCCTGTATAATTGGATTGTCTATAAACGAGGATCCAAAGCTAGAGAAAGGAAAGGAGAAGAATAGCAGTGCTGTATAAAGTTATATGCGGTCCCAGAGTCACGTAAGCTTACGTGACTCTGCGTCTACCATAACGTCTACTATAATCCACCGTTTTCCACTAGCGCCGTAATAGGAGGCCAATAATGGCACCTAAAGCGAGCTTATTTAAAAGACCTACCTCTACTTAAAAAGAATATAAGATCTAGTTAGGATCAGAAATTAAAGATAATAATAATGTTATAGATATACACAAACAGATTTATGCCCTTATAGCTAATTAGAAGGTTAATTGTCTTTAAGCCTAAAGTATATAAGAGACTCTAAAGGAGATCCTAGAAAGCCTTACTACCTTATAAAATAGCCTAGCCTCCCCTTTATAAAGCCTTAGTTAACCCATTTGCTTAACTAAATATAATATACTAGAGAGTATAGATATAATAATAAAGTAATTAAAGTCTATTAAGCTCCCTAACCCCCTATTATTATTAGATAGTATAGACCTAACCTTTAAAAACTAGAGAATTTAGGTACAAGGAAAGCTTTATATTAACTATAACTATTTCCCCTCTAAAGAAGCTAAAATGCTCTACTTCTTTGGTTAAACCATTAGGGACACCTAGTAATACCTCTAGGCCAAGTTTAAGGATAAGTTACCTATTTAGTTTACATCTATTAATAAGATAATATAGTATCTAGCTACTATCTATATTAATCCAAATAAAGTGCGGGATACTTATTATAACTATAACCGCCTAATAATAAAACCAAACT
>Ga0307507_10001196_pt1 | contig 57748 bp, 47 predicted proteins | sample 7_EM_MG_FD_207223 | JGI IMG/M metagenome (GOLD analysis project Ga0307507, IMG submission 207223) | Populus trichocarpa ectomycorrhiza microbial communities from riparian zone in the Pacific Northwest, United States - 7_EM | ecosystem: Host-associated > Plants > Roots > Unclassified | place... | reverse complement strand
TAGAAGAGAACCATCGATATATTATATTAAATTATCTAAAATAATATTATTTATTTTACTAGCCTTATAAATAGCTTTAAAGTAGCTTTTATTTATTTAAAATATGTTATTAGTATAAAAGAGGTAAATATAATAATGGTTGCCAAATGCGTAGATTACTGGCAGGTTGCGCGTAGGTTGCGCGTAGGTTGCGTGCAGGCTGCGCGCAGGCTGCGTGTCAAAAAAACACGACATAGGCTAGTCGGTCGAGTTGCCAAATGACCTCAACTGCGCGCCAATTGCGTCAACCACCAACCATTGAGGCCATTAAAAGGGTACCATATTTTGCCGATATACCACAACACTTGAAGCTATTCGCAATGGCTAGAATAACTAAATCGACTGCGCTTAACAAGACTACGTCGTCGGATTTCCTAAATTCGAGCTCGTTATTGCGTCGTTGCGTGCAACGTTCTGAAGCTATAACCCCCGCTCCTAAACGTCAACCACCAAAGAAGCATTCCTACCGCAGCTAGGGTACTTAAACTGATAAGTCTACGTTAAATAATACTTAAGATTCGGGCACTGTTTTATCTACTCATAAGCGGGTAGATTTAATAGTTGTATAGCTATAAAAATTCCAGTAGAGCTTTGCAACTTTTATTAAGCACTATATAACTACTTCCTCCTCTAGCAGTACTAATACGCTAGAGCGACGTGTAAATAGGCTTTAGAGGGCAATCTTTAAGGATATAGAGGTTAAAGCGCGGCTTCTATTATACGGTAGGCAAGAGCTAGGAAGCGGCCTCAATTGCTTAATCCTTATCCTTTATGTTAGCGTTAAGGAAAAGCGCATTACTACTAATCGAATTAACCTTTAAAACCTACTCCTTTGTAATCTCATTTAGTGGAAGAAAGATTAGCGATATAGTGCCCTTATAAAGGATTAAAACGGCTTGCATAATAAGGCTTTTCCTAAAGCTAGTTTGAGCAATAAGAACAATATTAAAGCGGCTGTAAATAAGCCTTTGAATATAGGCCACCTGTGCTTCCTTTACGTAAATGTCTTTGCTGTAGAGTAGTGATATAGCCTACTTGATTGCCTTGTTTTGCGCCTAGGGTAATATGTAGGATTTCCTTTTATCCTTAATAAGCCTTTAAGCTAAAGCTAGCGTCCTTAGTGCTGGCTGCCTTCTTAAGTTGGTAGAGGGCCGTGGTATTAATAGCGGTGTTTATAGATCTACCTGCAGGGCCCGAGAAGCCTCAGAACTTAATTACTCTCTATTTAGTACTCCTCCTAGGGTAACAGGACCCATAATATTATTGGTATCCTTAAGAGAGCGCTTAATCTGATTATTTATAATACCCCTTCTTAGCCTCTTTATTTCTGTCTTCTTAACCCTCTTATGCTTGCAATACTTCTTAACCGCCATAGGTAAATAATTCGACTAGAGACTCAGGGGTAAACAATTAGGGGACGGCAGCAAGCTGGCAGTAATTAGACGTGTAATAACGCGTAAAATGAGGCTGTATATAATCTATTAGCTATTTAAAAGTTAATCTGCTATAAGTAATGATAAGAGGGACCAATAGAAGGAGGTAGTAATGGTTGATATTTTTAGCTCTAAAATCGCTGCTTAAACCACGTTATCCGTACCCAAATCATGTAATAGCTACCTGGCCGATTGAAATAATTTTTGCAGCGTTTGATTCGCCCTAACTGGTTCTACAACTTTACGTTAAGCTTTTGTTCGTATAGGCATTAGTTCGTTGTTGGTTAATCGTTGATTTTGTAGTATAGAGCTTGCTTTTGTATGAGAATCACATACAAATCGCCGCTCGCTTCTGCTATTTTTCTGAACGGCATACCAGACTTACCTCAGCGAGCTTAGACGTGATTTTTTTGGCTAGCGTCGGAGTAACAGCTAGGCCGTCTTCCTTCTCGCTCAATCACGTCTAAGGCAGTTTAGCGAGTTTTATTAAAATCCTAAGCAAAATCCGTAAAATAGAGATTGCGGATATCTAATTCATTTATTTATATAACGCGTTATTATTACTACACAAAGTCACTTTTTTTTTAAGACTTAGGGCTTCTAAATAGTATAAATTTTGTTATACGGCTATTGCTTAGTCCTAATATTAATTTTGTTAAAGTTAAAAAACGCGTTATTAAAATTATAAGCATATATTATATCTTATTAAATAGTCTGCTAATATAGATAAAACTATACAGATATATAGATATCTACTACTTAAAGCTATTGCAACACCTAGGAGGTGCTATAGTTGGGTCCTTCTTTAAAATATCCTCCCTTAGCCCGGAGCTACTACTAGGGGTAAGCTTCGTGCAGAGCTTTGTATAGAGCTTCGTACAGAGCTTTGTGCAGAGCTTCGTGCAGAGCTTCGTGCAGGCGTGCAGACGTGTAGATGTGCAGACGTGCAGACATTTATACGGACGATCAATTGCAGAGACGATTGTAGAGACGATTGTATGGGCGTTCATACGGGCGATTGTAGAACCTTCCTAGTATATTAGTGCTGCGTGTTAGTAGAGCTTTAGAGCTCTATATAGGGCTTCAAGCAGAGCTTCGAGCAGAGCTTCAAGTAGAGCTTCAAGTAGGGCTTCAAGTAGAGCTTCAAGTTGAGCTTCGAGTAGAGCTTTTACAAAGCTCCATACGGAGCTTCGTGCAGAGCTTTTGTAGAGCTCCGGTAGAGCTCTGAGTAGAGCTTTTGCAGAGCTTTGTGCGGAGCTTCGTGCAGAGCTTTTGCAGAGCTTTGGTAGAGCTCCGTGCAGAGCTCCGTGCAGGTCTCCCCCTAAGCTTCATTCCGCAGAGCTCTTGCAAAGCTCTACAGCTCTACGCAGATGCAGAGCTTGTAACCCTATTAGGGCCTACACTATAACCTGTAAAGGGCTGCAAAATAAATAAAATAAATAGGTGTATAGCAGATGGAATATCCGCTAGTTATGGAGAGGGTAGGCGGCATGGGCGTAAGCGTTTAGCGTTAGTGGTTACTTACTACACGGCTCGGTGGTGCAGAGGCGAAATTATAGCCTCTACCGCGACGACTGCCTTCTAACGTCGCACAGGTATAAGGAGCTGAGGATCTTATAGCTTTATAGAATAGGCTTTTCTCTATAATTTGGTGCAATTTTTATATCGATAGGTGCTGTGGGAGGGTAGATTAATTTTGTTAAAGTTAATAAGGTCTTCTCATATAAACAGTGTTTAGGTTTTCTATAAATCTCGCCAAAGTGCCTTAGACCAAGAAAACGATTGACGTCCTAAATCAGCTTAGCGGACGGCTCGGATATTCCTATATCCGCAATCAATTTCTTGGTCTGAGCTTCTGAGGTAAATACCAGACGATCATCATCCAAGCTAATATAAGCGTTATGTAAGCAGCTTGTGATTGGATAATCGTCTAGGACCGAGATAACGCTCAGCCACTGCTCAAGCTGCTTACTCATTGCTCACGTTACACCCCTGTGTTACTCAGGCCTAAAAACAGAAGTAGAGTTTATATAAGGTTGATTTTGACCTTAGAGTATGCCGCTATTCAAGTTTCTCCCAGGTAAAGCGGGTCCCTTAGATCCCCTCTCCAACCTACGTATCCTATCTACTAAAGCACTCGGGAAGAAAAAAACGCCAGTTAATGAGAAACATTCCGTACTATATCTCTAATGACAAGAATAATAGCAATTACAGTAAGAAGGTCGGAATTCTAAAGCCAGTTAGAAGTTGAGTTAAAGTCGTTAATTTGGTTGCGATAAACGTGAAAGTCCAGGGCAGCAGTCTTGGCCGAAACTTTTAGTTGAAGACAGTATTAGGCAAGTTTAGCCGATTCCAAATTTGGGGCATGGGACCGGAACTGGGCCCCTCCTTGCACGCTCAGGGCGTGCTCAGGGTTGCTCAGTTTCAGCTCAGGGCTGTTTACCCTCGGCTCAGATTAAAGCGGCCGCTGCTCAGGTCCAAAGACGGAAATAGATCTTGGTGAGGGGAGCTTTCGTTAAAGACTATACCGGTATTATTGGCTGTGGCATCGTGATTTTTTTCTCCGGGTTCCCGGCACTTTTTATACTCGGGGCTCGATCCAGTTTGACTGACGTCTCAAATCTGAAGAAAGCGGAAGCTCTAGTCTGGGATATCATAGGAGCCTATTTTGGAGTAAGATATCCATCTTTTTCTGGTGCTCGCTCTTGCCCCATCTCTGAAGCTCACCCACTTGCAGCCACTCCTGTTCCTTTGTCTCTACTTTGTGTATAAATATGGCTATCCTCGAACGGAAGCTGTTCACATCCGAAACTTAACACTGTCGACCTACCTCTTCCCCGCCGATATGAGCGAGATCGAATTAGACAATCAAAATGCCGCAGACGCTGCAAAGAATCAGAACCCAATAGAGCAGCAACCCAGACTGGGTGTAAGCCTAGCGGAGGCACAGAATATTCTGATCAGTAACAGGTTGGAAGCCCGGAGGAAAAAAAAGTGGCAAGGTATTCTTCGGGAACTGTGGAGCTTCGTAGTCACAGATAAAGCTGAAGAGAGACAGAGCAATAGTACTAGGACGAATATGACTTGAGATAGAAAATGGTACCTTCTGCTTTTTGTTTGGTCCGTTCACTCGAAAATAAGCCATTTCCCGTGCTTCTCGTTCCACTACATAGACCAAAATCTGATAGTCTCACTCTCTATTGGAGACAGAAGATAGATTAGGCGAATTGGCTTCGTCCCATCTAATGCTCGAAGCTGCGACGCTTATGAAGTTAGTCAGCCAGAGTTACCATTAAGGCGGCAGGCCTTATGTGGGCCTCATGCCATCATCATCTTATTTTACGGTAATACATAAGACGTGGTAGTAGTGGTTTAAGTAGCGGATAGGGTAAGACTGGCATTTTAGATACTCTCTGCTATAGGGGAAGAGTCTCGATGCAGTAACCTAACGGTGATTTTCCTCCCTTTCTAGAACGCGTTATCGCGTTAGGATGTCTCCCCTAGAGGTTTTTTATTTACCTAGCACTAGGTAGTAGCCCATATAGACTAACAAGGAACCGCATCAGGCGTTAAATAGATCTAATAATAGTAATAACGTATTAGTTTAACTACAGTCAAATCTCTTTAATACGATACCGTTTGTTTGGCCGAGCGTATCGTAATACCAATGGTATTGTTATATCAAGAGTCACGTATAGGGTAAATAAGCAGGAAAAAGAGAAGCTTTATACCTAAAAGGGCTTAGGATATCTACCTCGCGGGCCAAATAGGGCCCTCTCCTATACAAATTCTCTACTGGTTATAACGATATTGGTGGTAGGTGCTTAACGATATTCTCTATCACGGCACTGACCTGTCGCATACTGTTCCATACTATCTCGTACTATTTCCTACTGTTGACTGGCCCACCACTAGCGCCTTGGCGCCTGGCCCTACTACTTGTATACAATACCCCTTTCGCCTCTTCTCCTCTTCATACCACAACGTAGTTATTCAGCCTACCTGTATTATGGTACTGTGACATTCTCAAAAGTCAGATTATCGTAATATTACACCAAAAAGGGCTTGATCAAGGGTGTAGATCGTAATGTAGAGGTTATCGTTATATACCCCATATCGTATTAAGGAGATTTGACTGTAGATTATAGAAGCTAGACTAATTATTCTCGCTATTAACGGATATAAGAATAGATAGGGATATAGACTTATATAGCTAGACGTATAAGGCCGTTCTAGCTAAGTAGTAATTAATATAGGTAGAGACTTCGCTAATTTAGAGCCTTATCTAAAGCTTTCTAGAGCGCTTAACCAATTGAGTACAACTACCAGATCAAGCGCCGCTAAATATCTACTTAGTTGACGCCGCTGGGAGCACGGAGCAACCTCTGAAAAAAAAACCTCAGATTTCAGATTCAGTTTCAATCTAAAGCCTCCAGATTGCACACGACTGTGCTTTTACAAAGCCACAAACGCGTACCAAATTAAGGAGGAACACGTCCTTTTCTGCCAGACTTTCAGTTCTGATCTGATCTAAAGTCTTGCAACCAAACACTCCCTTATTCGCGATCGGCCTTTCTCCGCAGTATCGTGATCTTTGTCAAAGGAACAACAAAACTTCTAAGTCCCTTCGCGTGAATATATAAACTACTGTGTGCGTGCTGATATATTCACGCGAAGGGACTCAGAAGTTCTGATGTTCCTTTGCCCCACTATGCAGTTTTTTTGCACCATTCTCTTATAGTTGGTGGCAATCAAGCGAGATTGGATGCGCGTACCAAATTTAAAATCTCGCAGCGCTCGCCAAAGGGTCGTGCACATCACTCTAACAAAACGCGCGAAAGTCTTATCTCATAAATCAGACCCCCGGGAAGAAATTGCGCCACGGCGTGGCGCTAGCCCTTTAGCGCTACGCTTGTAAACTCCTGTAAACTCCTGAGCCAATTAGATCACCTTACCCTAGTCCTATAGAGTCCTGCAAACTCCTGGACCAATTAGATCGCACTAAGAGGAATTTCTCCCCAAGGGTCTGAGAGCTTATGGGAGCCCTTTATATGTAAACTCAGAATTACTTATTAAGCGACAACTCTTCTATTATAACGCTGTATCTTATACCCCAAATTAACTCTAAAACGGTTATAACTAGATTAAATTAAAAGCCATTTACCTCCTCTATCCAATTAAGAAATAATGGACGTTACTAGTGGGGTATATATGCCCCTATCTAATAATTCGCAAAGCCCTTTATCTAGCCCTCCTCCCAGCCCTCTTCTACCTCCCAATAGACACTATAACGGACACCCTAATGGGTATTTTGACGAACCCGACAGTAATATAGACGACCTTAACAATAAACTTAATAGCAACGCTATTAAGGCCCTTTAGCCTTCCTCTAATGAACCTTTCTCTCCTACCCATAATCGACATAATATAAGCTCTAGGAAACAGCAGTTTATATAGTTTAAGCTATAACAGGTGGCTAATACACTACACCATATTTAATAGAGTTTTAAAACTTTTATACTTGCTTAGGCTAGGGTAGAAGCAAGTAAAAAGGTTATAATTAAGCACCGCCAATATAGCCATCTATATCAGCGATGGCGTGCACTAAGGCGTGTTATAGACGATCTATATATAATAAACACCTGCTCGCGTCCTTCTCTAGCGGATTCTTTTGCTATAGAGCTTAATAATCTTATCTATTAGCCCTATTTTGCTTAATTTAATTATACCATAGACCTAGAGACGCTAGACTTTAAGCTAGTCTTTAGGACCATCTAGGAGGTTACCCCTACGTGGCATACTGTTCTTATAAGACTTATAAGCAATTAGCGCGCCTACTAAGCTAGCTATAACGCTACGCCTAAGTCTAATACATTATCTAGGCGATTATTTGCTATTACTAGCATAGTATATTATTCTCAAGCTAAGAAGTGATCTAGCTTTCTTACTTCAATACTAGATGTCTATTTAATAGGCTCTAGTATAAAGCGGCGAGTAATTAAGACTCTATTAGGGCTTAGAATATGTTATGGTTATTATTAGGCTAATTAGTTAATAGGCAAGATTGCTATAGAGGTAAAGGTATAATATCTAGCTCCTATAAACTCCTAGGCCAATTAGCTAACTTCCTTAAAGACAGCTCCAGCTTCAAGCGTCCAATAAGTAGGCAGTAATTATCTACAACAACGTCAATTTTAAGGACAAAAAACGTGACAAGGTTATAGGCCATATAGCTACTATATAGGCAATAACAACGGCGGCTATTGTTCTTTGCCCTGAGCTACTACCTTTAGGTCTACGTCAATCCATACATAATCCAACACTACTACTTAGGCTTAAAGATATACTAGATGCCCCTAGTATATCTAGTAAAGACGGTAGGGTTAGGGTAAATATTATATAAAGCCTTATATCAGATGCACTTAAGAGAATTCATACAGCTAGTATTAATACTATATTTAGAGATAGTGATCGCTATCCTAAAATGCCGAGTATGCATTGTCTTACTGTAAATAAGACTAAGTTCTGGCAATTTAGAGCCATATTTAAGGACGAGGGTACTATTAAAGGTATATATAGCGTCCATAAAAGCATATTTCTAGACCAGCTTGGTCTACAGGCACTAGAAGACCCCACCAAAGCTAAAGCTGTCCGTAACAACTTCTATAATTAACTTTAGCTTATCTATAGAGACTAACTTACCGCACACTATATTAGGGCTGTCAAAAATGAATAAACCTAGGCACGCCGACCGTATAACAAACGGGATTGGCTTCTTGGTGTACCTATATAGTTCTATATACAGATAAACCTACTAAATACTATTATCCGTACGCATTAGGCACCCGCTCTTTCTAGAGAGGAGGCTTATTATTGCCTACAAGCTAATACTACTATGTAGGGTCGCGGTTAATGCAGTTAGGAGAATATTAAATACCACTTAATAGAACCAATTATTATACAGGGCTTTATAGCGCGCGTAGTTGCATTATTCTATACAGCAATGCGATATAGGGGCTACCTTATTACCTCTAGTAGAGACTTCTTTAAGCAGATAGACCATATTACTAACGCAATTAGTTCTCTTATACCGGATTAGTTTTTAGAACTTGTTAAAGACATCCATCTAGCCACCTTTATATTAAATGCGTGGAATGGCAATAACCCTAACAAATAGCCGCACAATAATATCAAATTCCGCACAATGTGTTGTATGCTTTAGGAGATTGAACTATTTCTAACTATTTGGCATGCTGTTAAAAATGCTAATATTGGTATGCTAAGGCGCCTTATTAACCCTCTTATTATCTACTTTTTTGGCGCGGCCTAGTACAACTATGGCCACAAAATATTGTTCTATTAATGGAATCTCTCCCTAGTAAACACTCCTAAATTACAGCATGCAATACTATCCTCTAGGCTTGTAAACTGGCCTAGTAGGGCTACTATATACAAAGCAATTAACCTCAGGCTTAAGCATCTTAATAGTAGCTATAAGATTAAAATAAAGTGTTATAAGAACTTAACCTATAACGTGGATATTATATTTAACCAAGTATATCTATCCAATACTTAGGTTAGGGCATTACATAAAAAAGTAGAGGCTATATTTAGCAAGTATATACCCAGGACTCATACTACTGCTACTACACTACTAGATATGTTTTTACTTGCTTATACTCTCTTTACTTTAGATCTAGCCAAACTATAGAGTGCTAAGTAATTAGCTGGTATAAAGTTTTTTAATTCTTGCGATATCTTACAAGCAGGCATAGAGGTGCTAGCGGACAAGGTTGATTAATTTAACCAGCAGCACGTCCAATAATTAGATACTATTAGGGGGTCATATCCTTTTAGTGCCCTAGATAATCCTAATAGATTTACTAATATAGAAGACTATACAGACCAAATTAGGGAGGGGTTAGATAGGGTTATTAATCCAACAATTAACCTTATAATAATTAATATAATTAACCTTATAGGAATTACAGTAGCTAACTAATCTCTAGACTCCTATAAACTCCTACAAACTCCTACAAACTCCTAGACCAATTAAATGCCTGCGTTTGTTAATACTCTAAACTAGTATACTGGTAATAACTCCCTTAGGCCAAATTTACCTAATTCTTAAACTCCTGCGAACTCCTACGAACTCCTAGGCCAATTAGATACCTATATTTCTGTTTAACTAGGCTAACTAATCCACACAAACTTATGCATTAAACTTTTACATAAACTTTTACACGAACTTTTATATATAAGGCAATAACAGAACCTAGCAACTGTATTTAACTACCATCTACCTACACTACCTACTAGGTAACTCTAGGGCTTCCATAACACCTTACAGTTAGGCCTACACTAGACAGTACTATTATCTAGAATTACCCCTTAGATTAATATAGCCGGATTAAAGCTTGCCTATAAAGAATGTCTTACAGTTAGGCCCATACCAGACAGTATTATTATCTAGGTTTTACCCCTTAAATTAATATAGCCGGATTAAAGCTTACCTATAAAGAACATACTATAAAAGCCGCCACTTTAGCGCACTAGAGTACTAGAAAGTAACGCCAACCTCCCCCTTCTCCCTCCACCTTTGCCCCCCCTTTATACCGCAATGCCACTGCCGCTAAGACCTAGTAGTAGACCACCAGACAGCTTATATACCGCCAAAGACCCTAGCCTAGGAGGTAGGGGTAAGGGATCCTTAGGGTCCTTGTGCTTACACTTTAAGAGGCTACACCCGCCAGAATGGGCCGCTACTTGGTAGCAAGTATAGGTGTCCCTAGGCCTTCTCACCTACTATATACCCTTTTTAGAGTATACCCAACACTCCTCGCCTAAGGCTTGGTAGGTAGTGTATTGGTTACCACCTACTAACTCCACCCCTAACTCTGTCTCTATTATCCAGCTAATATAGCCCCAGTCTCTCTGTTTATTTAGCCCTATAGCCACCAACCCTACTACTAACTGCGACCACCATTTGCCCTAGGCGGTAGGGGCGTATAGGGCAGCCGTCTTGCTGTGGGGGGCCCAAGCCTACGGCAGGCGGACGGGGTTGGCGTGCTAGGTAAGGGTAAACCCGGTAGCAGTAAGGGCGGGGAGGGCGAGGGTAGGGAGGGCCAGAGTAGGAGCTAAAGTGGGAGCCAAAGCCAGAGCTGGAGCTGGGGTCAGGGCCAGGGCTGGTAATAGTAATAGTAGTGGTCTATAAATATATGTAAGCTAAGTATATACTATACAGTTATTAATACTTATGGCTCCTTTTTTAACTCCCTACCGCTAAACCATTTATTCTCGTCGTTGTTGTTATCGTCGTCATTATTGTTAGCGGCGGCGGAAGGCGGCGGCGGCAGCAGTACTGGCAGCAGTGGTAGTAGTGGTAATGCTGTCGCTGCTGCTACTGCTATTGCTATTACTGCTGCCGCTGCTGCTACCAGGAGGAGAGAGTGGTAGTGAGGGTAAGGGCACCTATTAAAACCAGTTAGTTATATATTATAGCTAATAGTTAGAGTTCTAATACTAACTACATCTTAACATAAATTCTGCCAAACCGAAGCTGGCGATAATAAAGGAGGGCCGCAGCCCGTAGTGTTCTCTCCTCATTAAGGAGGACGTTGGGGGGGTGCGTACGCACCCAGAAAGCAGGAGAAGACATTTTATAAGCTTTTTATTTAAAAAAAAAAAAGCTTTAATAGGAGATGGTTAATAGATATAAGTACAAAGAAGAATTTTAAGGTTAAAGATTTAAACGAAATTAGAATTTTAATTTATATTCACTTTAATATTCTTAATTTTCTAAACTACTTTAAACTTCTAGGCTAATTAGAACTGCGCATAAACTTCTATAAACTCTTGCAAACTCCTGCAAACTCCTAGGCCATTAGATGTCTATATATCTATACAAAAGTTCTCTTTTCCCTTTAGGGTTATATGCCTTATACGCCTTCTCTTTAAGACAGGTATAAAGGTTAGTATTTTGCCTACATTTGGATCTCTTTCTGCTAACGGCAAGTAATATATTAGTAGGGTTGTAGGCTCTATACTATTACACCTTTGCCGTTATCTTTTTTAACTAGGAGTAGCCAATTTCTAAGTATCTAATATATTAATAACTGGCTGCTGGATATCTAACTGGCTGCTATTAGGGCTATGCCTAATAACATCTACTCCTAAGATGCAAGCTTCTTTAAGATATCTTATAACACGCTAAATATCTTCTAATACACCGTCAGGTACAGGTGAGATTGGTAATAGTAATAGTAATACTAGTATAGCAATAATAGTATTAACCCATTCTCTTAGTTATAAGGTTAACGGTGGTATACTATCTCTTACTCTACCCGATAACGTACTCTTATTTGCTCCAGCTGTCTTAATTACACACATTTATACAGCCCTTAATGCCTCTCTTTTTGCGACCTAGGTGGCAAGAGTATTATCTCTTTTTTAAATAGTTATAGTATAATCAGATATACTTATATTAGATACCCAATTCTGCTAGTCTTGCAGCTCCTATAGCTGCTACTACTTTCTTATATCTCTTATATCCTTCATTTCCATTTATAAGTTATTAACCTTCTTAATAAAGTACTAAAGTCGCTTTACTAATAGTTGCCCATCTTTTTCTCTATAAGGCCATGTCTGAAGTAAAGGAGCCTTAGTATAGAGATAATTAAAGGTTAGCGTGTCCTAAAAGCCCAGCCCTAGTTTATACATATACGCAAGCTGCTAGCGGCACATGGTATTTATATACAAAGATGGCGGCATAGGGAAACGTCTATCTATGCTACTGTATAATGCTTCTGCCTGTGTAGTTGCCCATTTATTAATAAGAGTTAGGGTAAAGCAAGGTTAAGTACCACTTCTTAGCTAAGTAATTAGTTATAGGATATCTAGAGCCTAAGTAAGAGTTAAAAGTAATACTAGGTTATAACAACTGTAATATTAATCTGGCGGTACGCGGGTAACCTTAACTTATAATAGTAGCTTATTCTTACCAAGGTAAATTAGAATAGCCTTCCAATAGCATATACTGTTAATCATTTTCATCCATATAGCTGGTAGCTTAGCGCGTCAAGACATCTCTATCTTAGTCCAGAATTTAGTTGTTATATCTTTATTAACAGGAGTAGGAGCCTAGCTGGAAGCTAATATTTAAGAAGCTGCACTTTCTATATTACTTATATCGCCAGGCATATAGCCATTGGCTAGTTGGCTACGTGCTATTACTTAATTAGCTAGTAATTAATTCTAATATAACCTATAAGTGGTCTTCTAAGGTACGTCTAGTTGTAATTATGGCTGTTTAACCTCTAGTTTATTAACGCCTTCCGTGTTAAAGGCCCAATATGGCAGAAATATATAACCTTTGCTAGTTTAAAGGTAGCCCTGTCCACCACAACTAAGACGCTACCATAGATCTATAAGACTCTCTGTAATTAAAAATTTCTAAATTACTACCCGTTTAACATCTATAACATTAACACCTATGCTAAGAGAGGTTGTCGCCACCATAATTCTTATAGCTGAGGAGGATTTCTTAAATTCTTTATATTAAGCAGTATAATCATATTCTTGAATATATGCAGTATATACCTAAACCACATTGGTTACGCAACGGGCTTTACTATTGGCATTAGTAGTATACTATTTATTAGGTGCAAAGATCAAAGTCTTTATAAGGAGTACTTTTTGGAGGTATGCTGCTGCCTCTTAAACGGACCCACGACCGTCTATAAAGATAATTGTCTTTAGTATTTGCTCCAGGATGGCGGTATCTAGAGTTACACATATATCTAATAAGAAGTATAGTGCCTCCCATAGATCTACCTTGACTTTACAAAGTGGTAGTACGCAGATTAAGATATTAGGGCGATCTATAGAAGTCCTAATAACCTTAGTCTGGTATATGCGATTACCTAAGGAGCAAAAACCGGCATTGCTAAGAACTAGTTGCTCTGCCTCTTTATTAAGCATAGCAGAACAACTAAACCAAACTATATCCTAATAAAGTATTGTCCGTAGCTCGCCTAATATCGCAAACGCCGGTTAGAACGTTTCCTATTGCTTTACTAGATAACACTTATTAATTGTAATAAGACTAACCCTAGCCTGTAGTTCTGTGCTCTTTAATACATCCCGGAAAGACTTTAACGAGGCCTATTTAGGACCAAGGAGTATATATATATACACACTATCCTTTATTTTTGCAATTAGCGCCTTATCTATACTTCTACTCTTGGTAGTAATAAGACATAGATTGGAACTATTAAGCTTTTAGATATTATCCAACTGTTCGTCACTAAGCTTGCTTAGTGGGATTAACTAGATAGTAATCTTACCTATTAAGATTAAAAAAGCATAAAAAATAAGACTCTTTCCAAAACCCATACGTGTAATAAGAAGTGTATCACCAAAACCAAATATTAGACGTCTTAAGGTGCGCACCTATTTAAAATAAGGAGTTTAAGGGCGGCCTCCTAGGTTTATATACTAGAGTATTTATTAAAGACATGTTTCTAAAACGGCCATCTATAATAAAACATTTTCCTCACGCCAAGCTTCCTTAATAATGGATGGCAATTCTTCTAGGTCTATTAAACTAATTGCTACAATACGACTTAGTTGCAGTATTAGGCGCAAACAAACCTCTAGCCGGCCCGCCCCAGTCTTCCACTAACCCTTGTACTATTTCTTCCTACAATTACGATTTGGTTTAGGCATTTAATTGGCTTAGGAGTTTACAGGAGTTTGTAGGAGTTTATAGGAGTTCGCAGGAGTTAAAAAGAATATAAATTAGCTGTGCTCTAATTGGTAATAGGTAGTGTGTATAGAGGAGCAACGCTAGACGCGCCCTAGGGTCCTATACACGAGCGATCTAATTGGCCTAGGAGTTTACAGAAGTTCATAGGAGTTTATAGGAGGTTATAGGACTTGGCTAGTAACAAAAATAGATGTGATATAGCTGTGGTATAGGTAGTAGTGGGTAGAACGGTCTGTAGGTGGTATAAAGATTCCATTCAAAAATGCGCTTAAGGTTTTGCGCGCTGTATCTCGTACCTCTAACCGCATTACAATTAGCTTTTACGTATATAGAATTAGAGCTTATTACCTAAAGATCTAAATACATCAAACAAAGTATTAATAACCGTTAATAGGGTTTCTGTAGAGCCAGTTAAAGTTGAAATATATAATCTAAAATTCTGAGTTACCACCAAAGCGAGGCCCATAAGCTCTCAGACGCTCCGCAGAAGATTTTGTTGGGTGACAGGGGTGCGCAGGGGGCTGACACTAGTGCACTGTTCTAATTGGTCCAGGAGTTGGCAGGAGTTGGCAGGAGTTAGGGCGCTATTATGATTGGCTCAGGAGTTTGCAGGAGTTTTAGAGGGTCCATGCGTTATCCCGTGTCACGGAACAAATCTTCTGCGGAGCGTCTGATTTATGAGATAACGAAAGTCCCTCAGACCAAGAAACAATCGCTTTGTTAGAATCGGGTTAGCGTTTCTTGTGCGTACCCACTGGTATCCGCTGAACCGGTTCGGCTGCGAAAATACGTCGGTTGACAGGCAGCTGGCACCGACCCCAGATTAGGTTAACCAACCGGGGGCGGCTGTGATCCCCGCCGGACATCCGCAAGAGGCTTGCTGGCTGTGAAAAAGGTCCTTGCACGGCCGGCCGGCGGAATAATCGGGCAGAATCCTTACATTGTCACCTATAATACTACAATCGATTTTGGTATGTTTTATATGGAATCCTTTATTAATATTTAGTGAACTTCCCTTTTGCGTCTATAACAGCTTGCATACGGTCTGGCATACTCTTAATTAGCTCTCGTAGTCATTCTGTGGAGAAGTATGAACAGAGTTTTGGTGTTCGCAGGACCCCTGTCAAGGCGGTGAGCAAAACATTAGCCTTGGCACCTTTGTGGTGGCACCTCAGTCCCCTGGTGGTGTCCCTCTCCGCTGCTTCTCCGCGTGTTGCAGAATTCCGCATCTTTAAATCGATTCCCGCCCTGAAACCCCTCACAACTTTTTTACCCACAACCCATCAGCACGCCCCAGAGATCTCGCGGCCACGCCCAAAGCTGCGCCGCCACTCAATATATCACTAGACTTGAGTCGCACTCTTCAGTTATCTGGTCAGTCTCTGTAGCCCTTTAGCAGTGTCGTCCACTTAGGAAACATTGCCATGCTTGGCATCAAAGTCACCAAGTCTGTGCTAACATCCACCCTCAACTGCAGATTCTTCTCCTTCGGTACCGTGGATGTCATACGAAGCAGGCCCTGTTACTATACCTTTCTTACCTCCCTGGTTCGTCTCCATCCACGGCGCTACTACACTAATTACCAACTGCGACACGGGACCTGTGTCACTTTGAACTACCCTCGAGACAACCCAAAACGCATACAGAGCTGCAATTCCAACTCACGATACATTTTTTTATCCGTCATCAATAAGACTCCATTAATCCCTGAACTTTCTGCCGACGCCATGAACATGCGACATAGCGTTACTATGCCGAACCTGGCAGAGAATCCGGGCCTGTCACCTCAACGCTCACCGCAGATGCCGTACGAATATGGGCAGCAATTTGGTAATTACGCATTGCAAGACGATAATGAAAGGCAAACAGGTGAGGACGTTGCGAGCTCCCGATTGATGGCCGATCACTAAGTTATGACTGGTTCCAACTCTTTCGTGGCCCCAACAATAAATCTGGTTGGCTGACGCAGTACAGCGCCACTCGTTCCCTCTCCTCTTCCTCCGCCGAAAGCTAGTGCTGTCGATATTGGTGCACATCATCAGTATTGTAAAGGTTGTGCCTCGAATGGCCATGACGGCCAACAAAAAATCCCACCCGAATCGCGGACAGCCAAGAAAGTGTTTTCTTTGTGGTGTAAGGTCAAGCGTTGTTTGAAGCCAGGACATATCTCGAAACGTAAACTCGAGGAAATTTACGACAATCTTCAAAGGTCCATTTCGGTTGAGATTATGGTGGACGGCCGTCCGATCCTTCGTAATGGCATTGCCTTGATTGACCCCCATTGCCCCGCAAACCTTATGAGTAGAGACTTCGCCGTACTCTTTACAGAAACCTTCGGATCCCCTAAAGGAAAACTAACTTTGATTGGTCTCGGTGGGGGTGAGTTTAGATCGGTCGGAACGTTGTCGGGAAGATGGTTTTGCCAGGAGACGAAGAAATATCATAACCGAAAAATCTCCTTTGACCCAAAGTACCTAGAAGCGGAATGGCAGGTATCGGAGTCTGACGAACGCTTCGACGCCATAATTGGTCAAGAGACGATTCGCAGGTACGACCTCCTGGAAGCTAAAAATGAGATAGCAGCGCCTACGTTCCGATACAAGCACGATGAAATCAATGGTGCTTCTCCCCAGATATGCCCGTGTGTATGTACTGAGGTTGCTCACTATTGCATAGACGCCACGGCCAAGCTCAATCAGGAGAAGCAGAACGAGAAGATCAAAGGGAACGACGAGCTAAAGAAACAGAAGCAGGAAGAGGCAGGCAAAAGAAACGAAGAGCGAGCGCAGTAGTAAACCTAAATTGACTCTGTAAAAAGCATACGCTAACGTCTCTAGGCAAAGTCAAACCTCAGCAGCACCAACGGCCTCATAATCCCCGGGTCATTTCTGATTGTAACGAGTGTATGATTCAGCGTCGACATGAAGCCGCGTCCATTCATTAATCAGCGACATCTCAATATCGTGTATGCCTCTAACCGATGTATGAAGCTCATGGCTGTCCAACATATCTATAACGATGCTAGGGGAGGGTTATGACTATACATCATGGTTGACGTTCGATTTATTTTCTTGTCTTAGGAGCCGGGGATACTTTTGTTCCGGCTTAGAATACGCTTTCTCCTACGGTGTAAGGAGATACCCCTTTCTTTTGTGACACAAGCTAGTGGGGCATTAGATTAGATGACTATAGACCGGAATGGGTTTAGGGTCGCTAGATTTCGGGTTCTTTATCTTTCATTTGTCTTTTTTTTTGTTCATACGTACTTCCTGAGCCCATCTTCTCAGAATGCATACACGAAAAATGTATGGCGAGGCGTTGGATATTCATGCCATGTAGCCTTTAATTTCCTAATTTCTAGATTAACTTCTCATCTGCCTCTATTGCTTCTAGCGCTTTAAACAGCGACCCAGCTTTTGGGGCCCGTTTGAAGCTCCGGTTCGTTGTGGTCGGCGAAATTCGCACGTACAATACGGACCTCAATTATATTGTTACTGTTGAAGACTGAAATTTTGTTAACGTCCACGCTGTCATGATTGAAATTCAAGAGCGTACCTTGACTACTGTGGTAAGAACTAGAAGAGTGATGACGGTTTTCTAGAGATGTGCGGCGGTGGGCAGTCTTTATCGCCAATAGTACCGCCCGGTGTTATATATATCATGAGTAATTATTATTGGGAGACCTAACGTCAGCAGTGTACGTGCTAGGCGGAGACGAGCCACCTCCGACGGCATTCCGTCCCCGGCCAGAAATGCAAAGGAAGTATACACGCCGACTTGGGTTTGTGCCTAACTCTCTAAGTCGACATCGAGTAGATGCTAGATGAAGGTTCTTGGTAGTAATACCACTATCAGGTCTTCCTGAATTTGAGGACAAGACATCCGGTCTCAAACAAAGCACATCAGACTGGTGAATGAGAAGTCTCAGCAGATCGATGAGGCACTCCAAATAAACGATGGGATCTGTTGGTTCACAGCATTGCAATCAATTTAATGACGTAAGGGATATGTCACCCGCTCAGCGATCAATTCTTGACTCCGTCCAGTGAGAACCAAACTGCATGCCCTGTACCAACGAACACCCTGCTTGTTTTATTACCGAATCGACCCGAAAAGTCATCCACCGCTAGGCACATTCTTGTCGGTTCCCACAAATACGACCTGTACAGCCGCAAACCTATATGAGAATAAATATTTGCAAACAAAAGCTTATTTCAGAAAGGCTGGGCACTTACGCGGCAGTAACTGCGAACACCTCTGACCGCTTCGCATTAGTAAAGCTACTCAAGCAGACCGAAACTAGGATGTTGAAAGCCGCGATAATAGCAAACCTTGCTGGCATAGACTGAACGTAATACAGTACGGTAATCGAAGCGATAGGGATCACTGAGGCGAGAATGTTAGTCATCCAGTAGGTTATCTTGAGGATTGTGGCATCTTCGTATCCAATTTTTCCGTGTATTCTAGATGGCGCTTTGAAGCGAGCGCAGCCACAACGGAAGAGGTTCACGATTGCGTTCTCAGCAACCCAGCTAGAGAAAGCGTCTTCTTTTGGACGAGGCCGTAATCCGACAAGGTCGCAACAGTGCGATTTACGAGCAGTCACCGATCCCCAGATAGCGGCATCGTCACCGACTAGTGCAAGCGAGCCCATCTTCGTCGTGTTAAGAAAGTTTTGAATATCTTCAAGATCCCATTTGTCTGGTTCCGGGAGATTCAGGATCGTAGACTGCTGGATGAGTGTCTGATCTACAACGCTTAAGAAACTTCCCCAATCATCGATTTAATTTAACTTACTGTACTCTTTCAGCAGCTCTCGAATTTTCAAAATCAGGCGAAGTTGTTCGATGTCCCCATCATCCGCAGACTGGCTGAGCCAGAACCAATCCAGAGCATACTGCGATTTCATACCTTTTTCATCGCCATTATCCATTACCTCGCGCTCACACAGTTGTTTTTCGAGAGTCATTATCTCTGCCTGCAAATAGAGAAGGTTCCGGGCATTCAGAGCTCCGAATCTTCGGAAAATGGCCGTCTCAGGCTGGATTTCCATATGCCCTGCCAATTTTGGGTATCCAATCACAAGGTGTTGGAGCGGATCATTCGAAGCCATCCTAGCAACCAAAACAAGCTTAAATCAGCGATCTTCTAGAGTATTTCCTCTTAAGTTGCGAAATATGGGGGGAAAAAATCGTAACGACAGCCTCTCCAGGTTTTTCCAGCCGTACGCAGATTCTGCGCGGCTAACACCATCCTTATGGTTTTGCAGCCTTGAGACTATTCAGTTAATTTGTGCCCTCGCAAGTGAGGCTCATGAATCTGTCCAGTCGTCAGTCATGAAAGAAAATGTGCGTGTCGCCTTGCATATGGGTGTGATCTCCGTTTTGCTGCCATGCATTTCAGGCAAACTTGAAGCATGTAAGATAGCTACATGGGACCAGGTCCAAGGCACAGAATAACAATGGTACTTGTGACATGCACTGCCCTGTAGGCTCACGGTGGTCTCAAGAGGCTGGGAGTCCGCTCTGGAACAGTGTGGCAGCTTTCTCGCTGTTCAGGTAGTGAGTTTTGCTACTGCCAAATAATAAGGGTTACCAGTAGGAGACTTCACGTGTCGAGGTAGAGGTCCAGTTTATAATCTGAAGGATTCTACGTGTCATCCTATTTGTCAATTCATGCACATTTTCGCGGAGTGTTCCGTGGCATAAATACCGTAAGTGAATGCACATTGGCATGCAATTTGGATTGCATGACAAGGTACCTATTGGCTAGGATGCTAGTGGAGGCTGCCCAAAGCGGCAAGGGGTGGCTCAGGTCTGACCGTCAACCTGATCTGACCAATAGGGAGATGTCTGTAATCATTGGCGGCGTGTCTGACCCCATCTCCTGGGGCCAATTGACTTCTCAGGTCGTTGCCGACTGACGTAAAGTCTCTCAGAAAATGTCTCAGCATGTGTTAGTGCATGATTCGGGTGGGGCTACAGCATTGGTGCGCGCGCACGGGCACACTGCTCCTTATTAACCAACGAATCTTCGTCCTAAGCTTACGGGCGCAATTTAACTACCAGATTCTTTAAATTTTATAAAGATTCTAACTATTTAAAATCTAACTCTTTCTATAATACACTATATCTTGTGTCTTTCTATAATATACTATATCTTGTGTCTTTCTATAATATACTATATCTTGTGTCTTTCTATAATATACTATATCTTGTGTAATGGAACCTTGTAGCAGGAACTACGGTGGGTTCTATTATTGGGCTAGGTATATAGGTAAGAACAAAATAACAACATAATAATAACTAGTGGAGTGGTTGCCTAATAGATTAACTCCAATTATATTCTAAGATTTACTACAAGGAGAGAACTATCTATAGTAGGGACTAAGGTCCTTTAAATACACAACCATACTCCTAAGAAATCCTCTCTTATACGTAAGGTACGTGTTATACGTATTATACATAGACGTATACTACATATACTCTATACACTATATATAATATTATATAACTCGCTTACTATTCCTTATTATATAGTTCCACCAGATCTATCCTAGTTTGTGCCTATATTAACTAACTAGCTTCCTATAACTCTTCCCTAAGTAGTTATAACATTATACTTAAAGCGTCTGTAATACTATCTCCCTCCTCTTTATCTTTGTCCTTAAAGATTTCTAACATCTCTAAGTTATCTACTAGAGGTATAATGTCTATTTAATTAGTCTAGTTAATATCCTTGCTTATTATACCTAAAGCTTCTTCTTCTTTATAAGCGCAACGTTATGCTCGCACTATAGCTGCCATACTATTGCTTAGTGAGATAATGTTGTCTCTATATTCTCGCTATGTAAAAGCGGGGTTAATATATATTGTAATAGCGAGTCCCTTATCTTAACAACCCTTGTTTTGCTCGGAGTGCACTAAAGTAAATATTTAATTGTCCTATAATATTCGCTCTATTTCTAACGCTAAATATACGCGTTCTATAACTCTTAACAGTCTTCGAGTTCCCTAAGTAACTTATTATAGGGTCTTATATTTAATCTGCTGCTGTAAAGCTTAATAGTAAGCTCTTAAGCGCCTTAGATAAGCTTTATTATTTATAGGAAGCGGAGTAGGAGGCTATAGCTGCTTAATAGCATGCCCTTAAAGCCCGTCTATTGGCCTCTGCCTATCTTCTTCGTCTTAAGAAAGTGCGCAAGAAGGTCCGTTCTAAGGAGTAGAAACTAGTTTAACAGGGTTTATCTAAGCTAGGTAATAAAAAGACTAGCTCTCCTCCTATAAGGGAAACAACTCCGAGTAGCTTAGTAATTGCTCCTCTTAGGTCCCCCTTAGGTGACTTATTCTTTGGCGATCCTTTTTTAACGCTCCTTAACCTACTTTCTTTTGATACTTCTTTACCTTTCCTATAGCGTTCTCTAGGTTGCTTAGTGGTTTCTAGGTAGTCTTACTATAGCCTATCTACTTTACTTTATACTACGTTTCGTTATCTACATCCTTATAACTAATAATCTTTAAAACTTGCCATTTATCTTCCTCTTATCCTCTATATATGTCTGCCTCGTAGACTGGTAGCTTAATATTCCCATATACTAGCTCTAGCATTGCAATATATTATATAGGGTAGATTTTTATTTTAGCTAGTAAGTTTAACTTATACGTAACTAATAAAATTTTTTACTTAACTTTAAAAGGTCCTAGTCTAACGTGGTCCAATTTCTTACTTAGTTATTAACTCTTAAAATTTTTATATAGTAGCCATACTTTATCTCCCTCCTTAAGATCTGGTCCCTTAGATCTCTTAGCATTATAGTACCTTTTTATTCATTTTTATACTAGTTTAGCTGTTTCTTTAAGGTCTATATAAAGATTTATTAATATCTCCATTCTTTATTTAGCTATGCTACTTGTCTTTTTTACTTAACGTAGCGATAACGATGTTCTTAGCTTATATCCGTAATTTGCCTTAAATGGTAATATCCCCGTTCCTTTTTATAGTATTGCATTGTATGCAAACTGTGTAACTGGTAATAATAATACCTAATTATTCTATATATGGTTAATATAGTGCCTTAGATACTGCTCTAGTGTCTAGTTTAGTCCTTTTATTTATCCGTCCATCTGCGAACAATATACTGTAGATATTACTGCGCAAACTCCCTATTCTACCAGAAACACTTCCTAAAATACTACTATAAATCTTGGATCTCTATCCAATATAATCTTATCTGGTGCTCTATATCTTGCGAATACTTCCTTTATATAGATTCTAGCGACATCTTCTACTAATATCTCTTTAGTGCATGCTATAAAGTATCCCCACTTTATTAGCTTGTCTACTATTACTAAGATTGCGTTATAATCTTATCCTATAATAGGATCTCTTAACTTTAGTAACTTAATAATAAAGTCCTATAATATAACCTCCTATGGTCTTCCTAGTGTCTTAACAGGTTATAGCCCTCCATATAGCTTATGCCTTGTTAGTTTATTTCTTTAGCAATCTAGATATTCTTTTATAACTTATTATACTAGTCCCCAGATTCCTTAAATAATGTACTCCTCTTAAAGTCTTAACACTAAGCCTATAGCTCTATTATGTCCTTATATTATTCCCTTATGGAATTCCTTAATAAATTCTTCTACGATAGACTTAGGCACATACGTTACTTCTCTATTTTTATATTACTCTAAGTCTAGATCCTCTACCTATGCTTTTTAAATCTTCTATATCTAATTACTCTCTAGTAATTTATAGATCTGACTTTCCTTAGTTACTATAATCTTTAGATAATTATACCTAATTAATCTATCTTAATCCTTTCGCAATAAAGCTCCCAATAGCTTTTTATTACTTTATAGTTTAGCCTTTCTGCTTAGAGCGTCTGCTTATGCATTGTCTGTACCCTTAATATACTAAATTTCAAAATAGTATTCTGTAAGCATTTCCGCCTATCTAACCTATCTTTGGTTGAGTTCCTTTGTTATTAGGAATTCTGTAAGGTTCTTATAGTCCGTCTTAACTATAAATAGTTTCTCTATACCTTATAAGAATACTCTCTATTCCTTAAGTGCTGTAACTATACCTAATAACTCCTTGTTATAGATATTATAGTTTAACTCTAGTAGTATCATCCTTTAACTATAGTATGCCACTAGGTGCCATCTATCTTAATATTTCTATATAAAGTATGCCCCTAGTATAAAGTCTAATGCATCTATTTCTATAACCGTCTCTAGACCTAGTTAATAGATCTTAAGAACTGGCTCCTAGGTAAACAACTTTTTAATTCTCTTAAATAGTTCTTATTATTCCTTTCCCTATGCCCATAGTTCTTCTTTCTTTATTAACCGCGTAAATAGCTTAATATCCTTTAACCATTACGCTATAAACCTTCTACAGTAATTGCAAAACCCTAGAAACGATCTTAACTACGTAATGTTCTCTAGTTCTTACTAATTTACTATAGCCTTAATCTTTTTTAGATCTATACTAAGTTGGCCTAATTTAATAATAAATCTAATAAAATTGGTCTTCTTGGTAAAGAACTTGCATTTCTTAATTGCTACTGGCATCTGTTCTTCTTATAGTCTCTTTAAGACCTATTTAACATGTTCTCTATATTCCTCCTTGTTTTCTAAGTAGATAATAATGTTGTTAAGGTATACTATAATAAATTCATCTAAGTGTTCTCCTAATATACTATTAATTCGCTTCTGGAACGTTGCTGGTGCGTTTATAAGCCTAAACTATATAACTAATAGCTTATATAGTCCTTCCTTTGACCTGAAGGCTGCCTTCTATTTATCGCCTTCCTTAATCCTAATCTAATGGTACACCTATCTCAGATCTATCTTTATAAAGATCTTTACGTTGCCTATCCTGTCTTGGATTTCGCTAATTAAGGGTAAAGGATACCTATCCTTCCTAGTAATACTGTTTAACTGTCTATAGTCTATACACATCCTAAGTTTTCTGTTTTTCTTTGGGATAAATAGTACTGGATATCCTGCTAATAACTATAATGGTTTAATGTATCTCTTGCGTAAGTTCTCCTAAATAAACTCCTTAAGCGCTACTAACTCTGTTTCAGTAAGCTTGTAAATTAGAAAGAACTTTAGACTTATTCCCTCTTTTAATTCTATCTCGTAGTCCCATACTGCATGCTCTAACAGCTTTTTACTTTTTAGTAACCATAACTTTTTACCATACTTATGGTATCTCTTTGGTATATAACTTAAGCCTTGCTTAGTCTCTTTATATATCGTTCTAACTTAGTACTATACTAACTTGGTTTACTATCGCACCTTATATTGTTATATATCCTTAATATTGACTTGACCTATAACCTAATTAATCTTTAGATTGTATTCCTGTAACTAAGGTATTCCTAGTATCGCCTCGTCCTATCCTAATAGTAGAATATCAAAAGACATTCTAACTGGTCTCCCTTTAATAGTTAACTAAATAGGTCCTATTTTAAGATTAATAATACCTCCTCTATAGGCTATCTAATCTCCTAAAATTATTATAAGTGGATATAGGTGTTTCTTTTGTCTATATAATAACCCTATCCTTTTTACTACCTTTGGTAATATATAGTTCCTAGTTGCTCTACTATCTACTAACGCTTTAAACTGCTGATCTTACCACTTAGCTTTTAAATTTAGGTGCTAACCTTAAATTCCTTTAAGGGTCTAAGGCTCTAATACTAGTTCCCTCTAGTCCTATACACCTCCCCTTTTCCTAACTATTGGCTGCTAGATCCTACCTGTACTTAGTCTAACTTAGGCTAATACTTAGTTTATTTCTTTTCCTCTACGTACTATAGATAAGTATTCTCTGGGCACTCCTACTACTATTATCCATCTAGGCATTCTTCCGTAAGGAATCTTTCTAGTTAAAGTATTAAGTCTCCTTAACCTTATACTTCTACTAGATGCCAACTATGTATATACTTAGCGTTTCTAAACCGCTTTTCCTCTAGTGCCTAATATATCCTTACTAGGTACTTCCGGTTCTTATCTTTAGGTGCTCTATGCATATTATACATGTTATCCACACAAGCTATCCACGATAGTATATAATGCGCTATATATTTTAGGTTAACTCTTAGTTTGTCTTTATTCTTAAGTTTAAACCTATACCTAGTTAACCTAACTACTAGTATTTCTGCTATAGGTACTAAGATTTATTACTTACTTCTCTAGTCCCTGGATCCTTTTTCTAGGTTCCTTAATATTATAATTAATACTCCTTTAATATAACTTATGCGTTTTTCTGTAATAGGTTAGTCTTAAACAACTTTTTCGTCTAGCTATATATAAAAGTCTTCCCATTTGTTACTATGTCGTTGCCTATACTACTTTCCGTACAACTAGTTTAGTATGTATGGTTTGTCTATTAGAAAGTACCTTGTTATTGCTATATTATAATATCCTTTAGTATATCTTTCTTTAAACCTAGTTAGAATATCTAGATCCTCTTCTTGTTCTAGTTTATCTAACCATTTTACCCTAGGTATCCCTGCACTCGGCCTATTAGTAACTCTTTATATAGGTACTCTATCCCTTATATAACCTGGCATAGCTAACCTCTTGTCTAGCTTTTGCTCTTGCTATATAATAATTCTTATCCTAAACTTATCTATAGTTTCTTATTTTCTACGTCTTGCAGCTAGATCTTTATAGTCGTCTTACTTTTTAATCCTAGTATTAACTATTTAATCTTTAGGCTAAATACTACATTTATCTAGAATTGCTAACGTTCTTATTTATTCTCTAAACTTATAGTTCTTGAACTTACGTCCTATACTTATTTGTTTGTTACTAAACTAAGTTACTACCCTTTCCCATCAGTTTTCGTCCATTGTGGGTTCTTAGGTGTGTCTTATCTTATCTTAAGAATCTTAAGCTTCTCTTATCTCTTCTTAAGAATCTTAAGCCTGTGGCCTTTTGCCTTTATTAAGTAATAAGCTAGCACTAGTAGTTGTCTACTTACTTAGTTTCTTTTAAACGTTGCTCCTATCGTCTTATAAAGCAATGGAAATCGTATCTAATGGTGTCGTAATACCCGTTACTAAACCTTATTCTGTAATAGTCTTAGTCTCTACTTCTATTTCAACTTCTCTAAGGTCTACATGCTCCCAGTAAGCTGCCTTTATTGCCTTATTATTAGTAAATGCTTCGCCTTTATTAAATTCATTATCTTTGATGTCCGATCTATAAGCTGGTTTGTTAGTTCCTTTAAACTTAGATAACAATGGCTCCTATAGCCAATAGCTTGCGCCGTATTTAGCATCCTCATAAATTCAGTATGCGTTGTTATAACAATACGCAAAACTGTTAATTAAACATTCTTTTATTCCTTATAGTGCACTATCGTCCCTCTATATATATGTGCCGTCTACTGGCCTAATTCCCTTTACCGCGTGGTTACTTTAACCACCTCTACAGTCTCTGGCAAAATGACCTTATTTTCCGCAATTTATATAAGCCCTATCTTTAAACCATCTTTCTTGCTATAGAGTCCGCCTAAACATCTTCTGCTGCTAAAATCCCTGGTTTGGCCTCTGCTCCTAGGTCTTTTAATTACTTAATCCTTAACCTCTAGGTTTCTATAGTTTCTTTTCCCACCTTTAGGTTTCTTTAGTACCACTTAAGTCTATTAGCTCTGCGCCATTCCATAGTTTTTAACTCTATGTCTGTTGTTGCGTACTCTGTGCCTTATACAACTATGGAACTCTGTCTTGCCCTCTCTTAGCTTGTTCCCTTTAGTAGATTCTATTATTAATCTTTATTAACTAATTTATTAACTCTCTTAGAGTATCCGCATTTTCTATTAGGATAATTATATCCTGGACTTTGGCCTTAAGTCCCTATTTATACTATGCTATAAGCGCCCTATCGTTCCACTTAACCTACGTGGCTAGTGTTTAAAACTATGTTATATACTTAATTGCTAAAGTGCGTTATACTAAGTTCTAAAGCTTTTATTCTGCTGTAGTTATAGCCTCCGGGTCTCTAAATATCTATATTAGTTATTCCGCGAACCCGTTCTAACTGGCAAATATATACCATATGTCTTGGTTAGTAGTTATTATGCCATTGGCCTATATTTCCATAAGATATAGCTTAAACCACTTAAGTGCCCTCCCTATTAGGAATAATCCTGCATAGGCTACTTGATCTAATAATATTGCTAACTTTGTTCCTTCCTATACTACCTTAAAGTGCATTTGCGTAAGAAATTCCTTAAGCTTCGACTTCTTCCCTAAAAATCGTTCAATTGAAAGTAGCTTAATTTTTACTACTCTAATTCCATTAATGCGTTCTTTAAGTATCCTATTATTATCTTATAAGTAATTAACCATTTCCTATAACTAATCTTGCGTAACTACTTAAGAATCCCCATTGTCTATACTAGTATTACCTAGCCCTAAGGTTGTAGCTGTTGCCAACGCCGTTATAACTAGTGCTCTGGGTGGCGTATTATTCGACTTTATTTAATACCGTAACCTTAGTAGTAAATGTGTAACGGAACCTTATAGCAGGAACTACAGTAGGTTCTATTATTAGGCTAGGTATATAGGTAAAAACAAAACAACAACATAATAATAATTAGTAGAGTGGTTACCCAATAGATTAACTCTAATTATATTCTAAGATTTACTATAAGGAGAGAACTATCTATAGTAGGGACTAAGGTCCTTTAAATATATAACCATACTCCTAAGAAATCCTCTCTTATATATAAGGTACGTGTTATATGTGTTGTACATAGACATACACTGCATATACTCCGTACACTGCGTATAACATTATGTGACTCGCTTACTATTCCTCATTATATGGTTCCACCAGATCCATTCTAGTCCGTGCCTGTATTAACTAACTAGCTTCCTACGACTCTTCCCTAAATAGTTATAACATCGTACTTAAAGCGTCCGTAACATCTTATGTCTTTCTATAATACACTATATCTTGTGTCTTTCTATAATATACAATATTTTATGTCTTAATATAATAAATATAGGGCTCTAATATATCTAGGGAGAGAAATAAATTATTTAAAAAATCTAATATATTAAACAAAGCTACTAAAAAAGGACATTTTGCCTTTAATACGGTAAAATTAATATGCTTATTTAACCGAGACCGCTATTATCAAATAGAATGATTATGAAATATACTATAACTATTATAATTAGGCTATAGCCTATAAAAAATTAATTCTTAAAATATTTAAGTTTTACTAAAACAACGCCTATAAGCTCTTAGACGCTCCGTAAAAGAATTTTAAAATATAGGGAGCAGATATGAGCGATTTTCTAGTACGACTGTGTCCGTAACCAAGCACGTGCTAAGCTAACTGAGTTCGGTTAAAATTCCACTACGGAGCGTCTGATTTATGAGATAAGCGACTGCCTCTTCGGCGCCGAAAAAACAGGCCGGAATGCGGCACCGTGCACTTATGCCTTAACACCACCAAATCTTATACTTTAACGCCATAAAAAGGAACCCTTTTTGACGCGCGTCATTCTTGGGGTTTTAAACTTATATGAGCTTTGGTTTGAAGGAAAATGGTATAATATTGGGGTGTAGTAATTTTATTGTTGTTTGTTGTTTAAATTGGCTGATAAGGCTTGCGCATGGTGCCGCATTCCGGCCTGTTTTTTCGGCGCCGAAGAGGGCGACCTCATCTCTTAGGTTCACCGGTTCCCATGGGCAGGGGAATGCTGCGCTATCTTCGGTGAAATTCGACAAAATGTTTGGATGTTCGTCCATTTTTCTATTCCGCCTCAAAGCCAAGGTCAGAATACCCTCTGGTCTCCAATATTCCTGGCTTTCGGCTAACTTGTAACTGAAGCGCAAATCCGTGCGTCGCAATTCACGATCCGTTACTGTAGAAATCCGTTCTACAGCCACAGACGGCGCAGAAGTCTGGCGAGTAGCAGAACTCTCGTCAAATCCAAAATGCGAAGACAATGTTATTTCACAAAAGCTTGTCACAAACGTCCTGGGAGAATCCATCCACCCGCTGGATAAGGAACATGTGGCACCGACCAGAACCACTAAGCATCGACCACAAGTGGAAGGATATGTGGAGGTAGCATGGTGTTTGGAGAACGCACCGAGAAGGATACATGGACCAATGCGGTTTCTGGTCTCATCAACATACGATCCGCCATATGACGCAGTACTTGGGAGGCGGGACTCGGTGCACTACGGAATAAATAATCTGAAGAGTCAATAATTATAGTTACCCAAGAAACTGTAGGCAACAGTGGGAAACCATATGTCTTCGACTGGCCGTTCCCAGAGGACCTTGAAGTTTAAGGAAAGATGCACGCTGAAATCCAAGTGCATCAGCTTAGTCATATCTCGCTGTATTCAGAAACTCATCGGACCGCTTTCAGCCTCATTTTTTATCACCTATTTCCTTGATCATCTAGCTATGCTCTCAACTGTTTTTCTCTGGAAGAAGCTAAGTTTCACCCCAAGAGAGAGCTTCCATAAACCACCAATCTAAAACAATTACTATGCGCAAGGCTAGTGCGTGGTGAATTATACCTTTCAGGTCTCAGCAACAAGGAATCATGCTATGTGTTGCTAGTGAGTGAATGCATTCCACAACTAAAGAGACCATAAATTACTTCCTGAGCTTTCGCAGGTGGAGCTGTAGCGCCACTCAGTGTGGGTAACAGTCAGCGTACAGCGAGCTTCGCTGACTGACTGTACTAATTGAATCGCTCGCTGTCCGCTCGCTGGGTATATGTATACGCTGACTGCACCGCTGTCAGCGCGCTTATCCAAATCGGGTAATTTGTATAGATCTGATAGAGTCATAAAGTCAAATCATAGATTTTTGGCAGCACCTCTATATACACAAATATTGACGTTGCCCAATTTCGAATCTACCTCAGTTTACCCCATATAGTATTTAAATATTATTAGATTCGTTCAGCGCGCCTGCGGAGGCTTTAGTAATGACATCAGTAGTAAGGATTTAGGTTAGGTGGCTTGACGGGCTCCGCGGGCTCTATTTTAGAGTTAGATTCTATTAAGTATAAAGCTCTAGTAGATATAGCTTACTAACCTTGCGTTTCTACTGTAATATCTGGCTTATAGCTAGTAAGATCAGTACTTAGGTTCGTTAACCATAGCGTTATTAATACACCGTTAGAATTAATATAGTTAATCAAGCTGCTTGGTAGAAGGCCTTTAAGCAACTACTATTTCTGACATTAATCTGCTTCAATTGTGTCGGCTAATAGTTAATTATACTTATCGGTAATAATCTTCTTAGCTTAACTAAAAGCCCGCTTACATACAGAGCTTATTACTGGTATAGAGAATAGATCTAGAGCGACTTTAGCAAGAGTTGGATAAAGTATTTAACCAATAGTAAGCCACTAGTTAAGAGGATCTGGAACAATATTGTTTACCTCACTATTATCTTTACCCCAAATCTTAATAAACTTAAGGCCTACATCATAGTAGCAATCAAGTTCGGTAGTAAGCTTAATTCGCTTCTGTAAGCGTAAGGAAGTAAGACTCTCGTTAATTAATAGAGACTGCAAATATTCATCGCCCAAATTGTTGCTAGATGTGTAAGGGACCTTTCTACGCTATAGTTTAACGATTTCCTCAATATCCTTACCTTTTTGCTTAGTAATATATTCGTCAAATAGAGTTTCTATATACCGCTCGGCGTGTTTCCACCATTGCGGCCACCATTTCCACTTATCACAAAAGTAGGCGCGTTTAAGAGAAGGATGGAGAATAACTATAGCAAAGTAGTAAGGGCTCTCGGCTTTTATTTTATTAAAATACTTATTAATCTTCTGTAGAGCTATATTAACACCTAATTTAAGGAAGCTATTATTTTTATTCTTAAGGTTCTGCTAAGTTCACTAGAGAATTTAATAAAGAAGCTTAATATTTATAAGTGACTCCCATAGAGCTCTATACGAGCCCTTAACGCCAGGGCTATTTGTATTACCTTCTATACGCTTAGTAGCTAATATAAAAGGCCTTAGAATTTTAATAAGTTAATTAACTTGCTCCCAATCTTCTACAGTAAGAAAGTCCTGTAAGAGGTTATAGCTATTGCTGGCGGGCTTCCTCTAAGCTAGTAGATATTTGTTAATCCCTTTATAAAGAAGTAGCGCTTAGTGGAGCATAAAGTAGGTGGAATTCCATTAAATGCCTCTGTCCTTAATAAGCAGAAGCTTGGCTTAATTAAAGAGTTCATCCTCTATATAGGCCTCAGCTTAATTCTTAGCAAAGTCCTCCCAACGTGCGGTTAATTGTATGATATATTTAACAATATTATAAATCTTTCCAATAACACCTCTCTGCTGTATAAGGTTAAACTTAGCTTAATCGCTTGCTCTAATTAGTAAGCGTTTAAGCTTGCTAATACCTTTGCCGTATATTAAGGCTTTAACAATAAGGTTTATAATATGGCCAATATATTAAAGCCGTTTCTTTTTTATAACTATAAGGCTTTTTAAGAGGTATTTATAGAGTTTATTATTATTGCTAGCGTTATTAGTAACTAAGCAGCCAAGCTTCTGCTTAAACTAATATTTCTAAATAACTATTGCTAAAGCCACTGCCACGTTCTTAGTAGTATGCAATCCTTATATTCATGGAAGTCCTATAAGTACAGACTATAGCTTGCCGCCTTTATTAATAAAATAAGCTACTACACTAAGTAGTAACATTCCGTTTATAGATATCCAGATATTATAGCTAAGGTGGATTTTGCTTTATAAGGCAAGGAGGAGGTCTTTAATATTAACATGTTGGCGCTTAAAGGCAGCTTTTATCCAATTGCTTAGCAATCAATATGCTTTTATAAGACAGTCTTATACCTAAGGACAGTTAAACGTAAGTAGGGCGCAAGTATAAGGACTTATAGCTTGCCGAAATGTAATATCCTACAGGATTGTCCAATTAACATAGGCTTGTATATAGCCAGCTGCCCAGAACAGCTGGCATTCACAGCCAGTAGGTATAGAAGGGGAGGCTTAAGGATCTAAAGCGCTTAATGGTTTTAGATTTCCACTAGAGCTTTTAGGGTTAAGGATAAGACTATATTTAGATTTTAAATAGCTAGTAATATAATCCGTGCCGTTAATTGTAAGTAATACAGCTGGCCTTTAAGCTAGATGGCAGATCTTATATAGCCAGAGTCTTTTCCTACTAATTAGCCCGTCCTAGAATAGATCTGCTCCATACTTCCATATAGGTAATATAAATAAGTTCTTTAAAAGCGACCGCTTGTTAATAATTCGGTATCTATATTTACTAGTAAGCTTGCTATGCTTACTAAGGTAAAGATTATCCTAGTTAATAGAAAATATACAGCCATAGTTCTGGCCAATTGGTGGAGGCTCATGTAATGCAGAGTTATTCAACTCGTCTGACTTAGGGGTATCTTTAACCGCAAGGGGACTGGAAGCAGTAGAGCCGCAACGCCTACGGATTACTGAGTGGCTTAATCAAGGCATAGATTATAGAGGCAATAAGGAGGAAGCAGAGGAGGACGTAGAGGAGGAAGCAGAGGAAGCAGAGGAAGAAGCTCTACTACCTGGCTGGCAGGTAAAATATAAGGTGCGTTGCATTGCCCCATATTAATAAAAAGGCAAATATCACAAGGTGACAAGTTCATATACGCGACAGGGATTTTGGGGAAAACAGTACTATTTACTATAGGTATCCCAGGGGTTTCTCCTGTGCTTAGCGTGTCAGTGGCTAACCAGATTTAAGCCGAATATCCAAATATCCTCAACTTCTACCAAAAGCTTCAAAATCTATCCTTTCTTACCACCTATGCAGCGAGCTGTCAGCGCGCTGTAGACTGACTGTAGACTGACTGTTATAACTATATACGCTGACTGACTGCTTACATCAGCAGCTAGCTGTCAGCGACGCTGCCAGCGACGCTGACTGTTACCCACACTGGCGCCACTAGAGTTACCCAAGTATAGGTATAAATACTATTCATCCAAGTAATCTGGGAATATCTGTTCTGTTTGTCATCCTGAAATGTACAAAGCGTGTCGATCCAAAAATACCGCATTCGAAGGTCATTTATAGCTGCGATTGCACCTTTAATGACTCGCGGTATCTCTGTATGACGATAAACCAAAGCCCACTTATTCCGCAGCCCTGTAATGTTCTCCTTTCTAGTCTGTAGCATCTTTATATTGCCCCAAACGTAACTTAGCGCCGCGTATCTGCGATTCGCCTAAGCTTTGACAAGGCACATTCGCTTGACGTCAATCAGAAGAAGCCTCATGTTTTCGTGAGACTAGTACTCAGGCTGAAAGCTGTGACAGAATTGCCCATGGTTTGCCACACAATTATCCACTGCTCTACGAAAGGTGGAGAAGTCTATTGGGCTGGTTGCCGAAGAGTTGTACTGGGAAGACGCTTCTGACTGTCGCATCTTTTGCCAGGTGGATCGGGTGCGCGGGGACCTGCTGTTTTCATGACTCTCCGTAACGTGGTTAACGGGGTTATGACCGCATTAGCAGACCACTTTCTTCTTATGAATAGCCTATTGCCTAAAGAAGTATACTGCCGCTCCAGGAGCAATCGACTTTCTTAGCTACTTTTCTAACCTTAACTCCACGAAATACGCCACTAATCTACGCCTATGCCGCGCTAGCCTCAAACACCAGATGCCGAATATCATATACAAACTGTGTTTACTGCCTAGCGAGCAGGCGGCTTATATCGCAGTCCCCAAGCCTACACAGATGCCCATAGAGTTCCTCCCACTACTTTTTAAAAACAAATCTAAGGCAAATACTAATCTCACCGAGTCGCCCACACTAACTAATACCCTAGCAAGCCAAGCTTACTAGGGAACAGCTTAGGAAGGATCATTAGGTAGCAGTAGAGCTTGCCAAGGAATAAGTTAAGGCTAGAAAGGCTGCCTGGAAAAGGGGTGTATACAAAGGTACTGGCTAAGCTTTACCATAGAGAGGCAGGGGAGGCAGGCAGCTAAGAGGGCGCAAAAGGACTCCCTTACTGCCGTTAATATAGCTCGCAGAAAGCATATCAAAGAAGCTTAATTAGCGGCCAGTAGCAGCTGATTATGCAACGTTAAAATAATTAAGAAGCGGACAGAAGAGTTCTCTGGCTGCTACGGCTGTGGCTCTTATTAAGCAACTTTAGGAGGCCGCCAGGAAGGTAGCAGAAGAAGCTGCTCTGCCAGGGAACTCATAGGAAGGGCAGGACGATAATATAAGCAATTTAAGCGACAAAGAGTCCTCAGATAACCCGAGTTAATTAACAACATTTAGGGGCCAACTCAGTGGCCAATTAAACTTTAAAACACCAAAAATCGACTTTATATAGACTCTTTTATATATATTTATGGCTTCAAAGCTTCTTACCAACGATGCGATAACTTATAATGGCTTTTAGTAATTATTTACCACCAAATCAGCATTTTAGCGATGTTCAAACCGGTCATAACCCAGGGAGCGGTCAAAACCCCGCTAACCACGTTAGGTGAAAGTTAGTGAATTTTCTATCTCGGTGGATATTACGTGAGAGCTGATTACGCAAACATCATCCAACGTTATTTCCGCTCAACACCCTTGTTGCTTTTCCTGTCTATGATGTTCTTTCTTCAAATATTGATAATTATGCGATCGAGACGTTTAGATGGCCATACTTGATTGAAATGGACCGTTCAGATACTCATCAGTCTTCCGGCTTCTTTTCTCCCTCTTCTAGCACATCAGAGCATTTTACGTGGAACGATTACCTAGTTGATTCGGATGAGTCTCGCTGCAACAAACGGCCGGTTGAGGTGGAATTAGACTCTCTCCTAATCGACCATGGCTCCTCGAAGGACTCGGTGGGTTTGATAGCTGCTCGGCACCCAGATGTCAGGCCTTCTCTTTATGCTCGGTTGCGTAACGGCTGGATTAGATCAAGAAGGAAAAGGAAAGACTATTCCAATTGCGCACACGTTAATCGCTCCAAACGCTGTCGGAGGGCACTCAGATTTACCGTTTTAGTTCTTGCAGTAGCTGCTGGAGTCTATTTCGCCTTGTAAGTCTAGTAAATCCCCTGGTATCACCAATAAGCTTACAAATAGTAGGGTGATATTTACTCTAATTCCATGGATGCCTGTGGATCCCTTCGATTCCGCTTTTGGTCCGTTTCGACAAGGCCCTGGCCCTATTTCTGTGGATTCGCCTTACTATCCCACTCACTACCTTCAGAGCGTATTGCCTGTGCCGTGTCATTCGCACAATGATTATTGGCGTCGCACGCCTCTTTACGCTGCTTTGGGGTCAGGTTGTGTTAGTATTGAAGCTGACGTTTGGCTTTTCCATGATGAAGAAGATGAGCTCTATGTTGGCCATAGTGTTGCAAGCCTCACCCGCAATGCCACATTACGAAATCTCTACGTTGACCCGCTGGTCTCCATCCTTGAGCGTATGAACTCTAAAAATGAGATAGCTGGCTCAACCCCCGGTCTCCACGGCGTCTTCTACCAGGATCCAGAGCAGCCGTTGACGCTGCTAATTGACTTCAAAACGAATGGACTCGCACTCTGGCCGTACGTCCAAGCACAACTTGCGCCGCTTCGCGACAGGGGCTGGTTGACGCATTGGAATGGGACGGATCGCGTCACAAAACTTGTGACTGTTGTTGCTACAGGAAACGCACCATTCGAAGCCCTCATTATAAATACAACCTACCGAGACGTGTTTTTCGATGCCCCTCTTGATGCTCTTGATGATGCATCTGATCCTCCTCCAGCATTACCTGGCGTCTCAGAATACTCTGTATTCGACTTCAAATACAATCCATCCAACTCCCACATGGCATCCGCACATTTCTTCCGAGCCCTCGGTCTCAGTAAACTCAGCTACTCAGTCCCTCCGGTCTTCCAGGGACCGCTAACACCACCCCAAACTGCCATTCTCCGGAAACAAATAGGTCAAGCTCGGGAACGAGGGCTCCTCCCACGATATTGGGGTACACCGCGATGGCCGAGGGGACTGAGAGATCGCGTCTGGGAAGTTCTGGTAGAGGAGGGGGTAGGCCTGCTGAATGTAGATGATTTGAGAGCAGCTAGGAAAGGGCGATGGGGACGGCTTCGTTGATAGAGGGACGCAAGAGTCGCTTTTACACTATGTTCTTGTGTCGTTCTTGTGGATAGACTGCATTAATAAAACAGGCGCAATTACCACAAATTTGTATTTTACTTCGATGCTATGTCGGTCTCCGAAGCATGAGTCCGAATGCAGGTTCAGGAATGTCATGCCACGCAATCACTAACCTAAGTGTCTCAATAGAATCGTTCGTACGACTCGCTATTTGTTTGGTTTTCGCGAGTTCATATACGCTTCAAATGGGCCTTCGAAGAACTTCAGAACTAAATATACAAAGGAACTTTTACAACATTTTTATGTCACTAAATTCATTTAAGATGGCAAAACCGGAAGTTTCTATTTAATTACGCCTCAGCGGCGCTTAGGATAATTACCGTCTCTGGGATATCTGGGGGTAATTAAGTATAATATGAGAAATATAAAGCAATTATATGAGAAATTACTAACCTAAGAGTCTGGTTTTAAAATAATTGTAGTGGACGCCTTAATTTGGCTTACTTTCACATGATACATCATGGCCGAGGTTCCTTTCACAAACAAAGCTCCAAACTGACCTCACGATTCTCCAACGAGGTAATGCAACACCATCAGCCTTCACGGACCCTCCCTACCTCAACCATGTGCAATCATGGCCGCTCAATCTACTCTTCGCTATAACGAAGACCCTCTGCTCGCTCTATATACCCGCTATATCTCCGGCCTTCGCTTTCGTGTGCGGCAGATATCGAGGGTTACTAAGCTTCTCTCTACTCTCGCTCTGCTTGTATCAATAATTGGCGCCGGATATGGAGGTGTTAACTGGTGGCGCCAACAACGGGCGGAAAAGGAGACCGGTCGACGACTACTGCGACGGAATTCAGGCCTGAGAGGCAAAGACGGCTCTCGAACTATCTACGTACCGTACCGTGACGCCACCTCCAAAGTTACAATCTACCCGACGAAGCCTACCACCTTCGATGCACACCGTCGCCTGTTCCTACAGCCTCCGCGTGCTGCTGGACTTAGTGATGGCACCTCGCCTCAAGTACCGCCGCCCCAAACGAAGCCTGGCCTCAACCTCGCCTTTCTCCACCAATTCCTAAGCCTTCTCAATATTATGATACCACGATGGGGTAGTAAGGAGACTGGTTTGCTACTGAGCCATGGCATCTTCCTCATTCTCCGGACGTATCTCTCAGTAGTGGTCGCGCGCCTTGATGGCGAGATTGTTCGAGACCTGGTAGCAGGCAATGGGAAAGCATTCCTTTGGGGAATTGTGAAATGGTGCGGAATTGGGAGCTTTGCATCTTACACAAACGCCATGATAAAGTTTTTGCAGTCAAAAGTGTCGATCGCGTTCCGGACAAGGCTCACACGCTATATCCATGATCTTTACTTAAACGACCATCTTAACTATTACAGGCTGTCCAATCTGGATGGTGGGGTCGGCCAAGGTGCAGACCAATTCATCACACAGGACCTTACGCTCTTCTGTGCCTCTGCAGCTTCGCTCTACTCCTCGCTCGGGAAGCCGTTCGTCGATCTTTGTGTATTTAGTTACCAACTTTTCCGCTCGTTGGGCCCACTCGCTCTAAGCGGACTTCTGGCCAACTATTTCCTGACAGCAACTATCCTCCGGAGGCTTTCACCACCTTTTGGAAAGTTAAAGGCTGTGGAGGGTCGTCGCGAAGGCGATTTCCGAGCATTGCATTCGCGTCTGATAGCAAATGCAGAGGAGGTTGCCTTCTATGGCGGAGATCAAATGGAAAGACATTTCCTAGACAAAGGATTCAAAGATCTTAAACACTGGATGGAGGGTATCTACAGCTTGAAAATCCGCTACAATATGCTAGAGGATTTCGTATTGAAGTACTCGTGGTCAGCTTTCGGCTACCTGATAACGTCTCTTCCGGTATTTTTGCCTGCGTGGGGCGGTCTCGGCGGCATGCCGGAGCTCTCAGAAACTGTAGAGAGGCAAAGCCGTGAAAGGAGCAGGATGAAGGATTTCATTACTAACAAGCGTCTTATGCTCTCTTCAGCTGATGCCGGTGGGCGTATGATGTATTCGATAAAAGATCTATCTGAGTTGGCTGGTTACACTTCTCGGGCGTACACTCTGATTAGCACCCTTCATCGTGCCCACGCAGACGCGTACCTCCCTCCTCCAGGCACTCGCCCTGAGATTTACTCCCTATCGGATGTGCAAGGCACTGTTCACAAAGGCTTCGATGGAGTTCGACTGGAACATGTCCCTGTCGTTGCTCCTAGCCTTTATCCTATGGGAGGCGATGAACTCATAGAGTCTCTATCTTTCATCGTACACTCCGGCGAACATCTCCTCATTACTGGCCCCAACGGTGTCGGCAAGAGTGCTGTTTCTCGGATTGTAGCGGGCCTCTGGCCCACATACCGTGGACTTGTAAGCCGACCTCGTTCTGTAGGTACCGACGGCATTATGTTCCTGCCGCAACGACCTTATTTCAGCACTGGGACGTTACGTGATCAGGTCATCTACCCTCACACTGAGGTTGATATGAAAGATGCAGGGAGACGTGACTTCGAGCTTAGCCAGGTACTCGAGGAAGCTCGCTTAGGATATCTACCTGACCGTGAGGGCGGATGGGACACGAGAAAGGACTGGAAAGACGTCCTAAGTGGAGGTGAAAAGCAGCGAATGGGTATTGCGAGGTTACTATATCATGAACCGCGTTACGCGTTCATCGATGAAGGTACCAGTGCTGTCAGTAGCGACGTGGAGGGACTGCTCTATGAAACAGCCAAAGCTAAAGGAATAAGTAAGTCATCAATTACCACCCTCTATTTGTTATTTCTACTATGACACTGATTACATCCTCAGCCCTCATTACGATCTCGACACGCGCATCTTTGAAACGCTATCACACCTACACACTAACCTTAGGTAGTGGAGAAACAGGCGAGGAATGGGAGTTCCAACGAATCGGTACGGAGAGCGAAAAGTCGTCCGTAGAGAAGGAACTCCACGAATTACGCGAACACCTAGCAAAGGTTGAGGAATGGAAGAAGAGAAAGCAGGAGATTGAAAATGAGCTGAATAAAGTGTGGGTCGAATCCGGAGAGGAATTGCCACCACCAGCGTACTCACAGAGTTCAATGAACGACGACACAATATCTCCTACGACGACGCCCGCCGGTGAGACTTCCAACATCGAAGACTCCAATTAGCCACTCGGAGAGCGTCTAAACGCCGGCCATTATTTGAGTTAAATTAACGCGAGAGCTTTGTTTGGTAAGGTTCTAAAGCGTTATGATTTCCTCACTCAGACGGATCCCGCGCACGTCATTAAAAGGATCAATAATCTCTTTAAGCGACTCTAAATACTCCTTTGTTGCTGGTGCAGCTACCACAGTCTCAGGTCAAGCCACCAGCCTTGATACTCAGAACGTTGCGCAGGTGGCCGGGCAACTTCGACAAGCACCACCGTACACGCAGAAAGTGCAGTTATGCTGAGCGAAGCGCCTTACACCTCTCCTTTTGAGTCTAGTGAGCTGGTCTATATTCCGACAACTTTTGGCCCCGCTGCGACATCTTTGGCAATGTTCGTGATTAGGAGATACTGGGACTAGCTATCAAAACCTTCTCTGTGGCAACAAGAATCACGGTTGTGAAGGATTTTGAATTAGGGGCCTGCACTGGTAGCTGTTGCAGTGTAAAGTAGGCATGTTGGCTGTTAGGGATGCAATCCTTTCACAGTCTTGCATATATCTTTCCGTATATTATAGACAAACGAACCAGCATACGATAGAGTCTATCTCTCAGTTTTGTTCGGAAGGGCTTAGTCCTGGTACTGAGGAATTGATTTTGGTGAGGTACTGTAAGCTTGCAGTGTGGGAGAATTGAGTGAACGACTTGATTGTAAAATGTAGCTCTAGAGCCTCTCTATATACACGAGGAAGGTATGGAAATAAATGAAAGGGGAGACTAATACGTAACTAAAACAGCGTGATACGTAATTGATACGTAGGCGATACGCAGACAATACGTAGGCAATACGCAGGCAAAACAGTGGTGGTTTGGCAGGGTACCGTAGTCGGTTACAGGTACTCTACATTTTCGTCCATGATGAAAACTAACTCAATTTCTTTCTTCGACCTGGGAAAACCCGCCATACTGGATTGGCAAAACAAAGTTTCAATTGATAAAGAGATATTCAAGACCATTTAAAACTTTCAGGAGTCTGCGCGATACCGGTACTGCCTCAGTTACTCGAGTTGGATAGAATACTAGAGGAGTCAACTTGATTTTCCTGCCATATGAACGGAATTTGATGCTATCTTGGGCTCATGTATATATTCCTTTCTCTGCTCAACACGCCTATATATGATCCGAAGTTTGCTTTCGATATTGCCGTTCATAAATAGACCTACGTCTTGAACACTTCTCTTTGCATTTGTGTCTGGTTAAGGAAAGTATCCTAAGATACGGCCAACATAGCACGGATGAAAGTTGGCCTGCAATTAGATCAGCCTACAGCAACGATATTGAGTTGCGAATACACTGTCACCGAGTATCCAAGTATTAACCCCCAGAAGCATCTAGCTTCTCTCCCTCACCAGAACGACCCCAGTTACTCAACTCCTTACTCTCTAGGACCTTCAATTAAGACCTTAATCCCCTTCCCAGCCTTAACATCCCTGAACGCGCTCTCCGCCTCCTCAAACTTGACTTTCCCCGTCACCAACTCCTTAACGCTAACCCTCCCCATCGCCACCATATCGACCGCAGTCTTGTAGTCTCCACTACCATACCTAAAGCTGCCCTTAACATTCAGCTCCTTCGTGCACATCGCCATGATCGGCCACGTAATCTCCGGCTTGCCCATACCGCCCTACACAGCGTCAGCAACCCTAAGCAGCCCTCACCAACACCACAGCTGGCAAAGCGCAAAAACTAACCTGCACAAACGTTCCGCCCATCCTAAGCGCGTGGATCGCCGTCTGAATGCACACCTCAGCGCCAGTCGCATCGATAATGACATCCGCGCCTGGCCCCAACTCGCACTCCACCACCATCCTGCGCGCGCTCTCCTCCGGACTCTCCTTCCGGCTGCGAAACGCCGCTGTCGCCGCATACTTCAGCGCGAACTGCAACCTCTCCTCATTGATATCGACGCTCACGACCTTGGTCGCCCCAAACGCCCTCGCCACGGCACAGCACAGCAGTCCCACGGGCCCGGCCCCGAACACCACGACGCCATCCCCGGGCTTGACGGCGCCCTGCTTGCAGATATGCACGGCGACGGCCGTCGGCTCGATCAGCGCGCCCTCCTCGAGGCTCATGTGGGCGGGGAGGATGTAGCAGTAGTCCTCAGGCAGCGCATAGTAGCGTGCCAGCGTGCCGTCGCAGGGCGGGGTCGCCGCGAACGCCATGTCGGCGCAGAGGTTGTATTTCCCTTCCTTGCAGCGCGCGCAGCGCCGGCATGGCACCCCTGGCTCCATGGCGACGCGGTCGCCGACTTTGAGGGTTTTGACGGATGACCCGATTGCGGCGACGGTGCCGGCAGATTCGTGGCCGAGCACCATGGGCGCTTCGACAATGAAGTGTCCAATGCGCCCATCGACCCAGTAGTGGACCTGAGCGGGAGCGTGTTAGAGTGTGTGGTGGGAGGGGAGGTAGTTGAGGGGGTTGGGAGGAAGAAGTACGTCGCTGCCGCATATTCCTGTCCAGCGGGGCTGCACGAGCATATCGTAGGGCGATTTGAGCTCAGGCACTGGGCGGTCTTCATATTGAACATTTCCAGGGGAGTGGAGAACGAAGGAGGGATTCTGTGTTGAATTGTTGTCAGTCCTGTGAGAAGAAGTGCGCGCGGATGGGTTAGAAGGAAGCTTGAGGAGAGGTGGTGGGGCTGTTTGGAGTGTTTGTTACCTTTTGCGTCATTGTAAGGGCCTTGAAGAGAGGTGTAGAGGGAGTTGGAATTGAATAGTGTGAGATTGAGGAATTAGATAGGAGAGGTAATGGAGAAATTTCAAAGTAGAGATGGAGATAGAAAATAGGAAAGCTGAGTCTGTTTTGTATCCGGAAGCATCACGATGACAATGCTTTCTTGGGAGAACGCGCCGCGATGGTTTAGCGTCGGTGGATCTTTTGCATAGCAGAGCGAATTTAACCGCGTGTTTAGCCGAACTTCTATTTCTCTATCTTCTTTCTACCGGAGCGGAATGTGATATATGCATGGAAATAGTAAAGAAAGGCAAATATACGTAGAGGCGTCGATGAGGGGCTGCAGCTAATCCGGCATACCCATTTAGGTCTTCCGTCTCCAAACAGACCACCAACACTTTACTTTACCGCGACCTCCGGTGGGCTCTCCGCCATCCCACCCCCAATCATCGTAGCCAAACTCTTCACCTTCCTCTGCCATGTACAGGCCAATGCCAGCCATGCGTTGTCGGAAGTTATTGAGCTCTGGCGTGTATGCTTCCCGTAAAGGAAACTCAACCATGACTCTTGCGTTGCTCTCTAAGGAGAGCCAGCAGTCAATTGTCTGAACGAGGAGTCGCGGATGTTCAGGTGAATAAAGCGAATCCGCAGCAAGAATAACAGGAAACGGATCCGGCTGCTTTGCTTGCTTCATATAAAAGCTTTCAACTTCGCCCTGTTCAACGTCTGGGTAAAATTGGCAAACATGCGGGTTGGACCAGTCGAGAACGGCAGTCCTAGCGGAGCCGTTGTGGCTTTCGATAGCTTCACGATTGGTTTCCACATTTCGTGACAAATTTGGTGCAATTTCAGGGAGGTCAGTAAGAAGAACAGAGGCTCCGAACACTGCAGCAGCAGCTATTCCAACCAGGCCAGTCCCAGCTCCTAGCTCAAGTATATCAAGTGTCGCGGACCCTACTAGCTGGGGAAGATGGAGCGTATGGAGACGCTTCGCCAGTAGGTATGAGGCAGCCCAAGTTTTCAGCCCAAGATTATCTGCGGTAAGAGCCGGTTCGTGGATGATAATATCAAATAAAGCTGATGGAGTGGGAATGCCAAAGCTGCGGGAGATGGCAGGCATTGCTGATCGTCCCGAACGTTCGCTTAGTCGGAGACTAGCTTGCTCCCAGATCTCTTCCTTAACAGCGTCGTTATCGATCCATCGGAGGTCACATCCAATCAATTGTGTAAGGTATCTTGCCAAGCCCTCGGGGTTGACGCGCACTCCTGCAGTCTTGGTAACTTTGCGACTTCGACGCTTATTCCGCCCTGCCGGCTTTTCCAACTGTTGTTCTGAGTCGCTGCACTCCCAAGACGGTGGAGCAGAAGTAAGGAGAGTCAAGGTATTGAGAAGCGCTTGTGCGGAGGGCTTAGTATAAATTTGGGGGAAATCGAAAACTGTGGAACATTAATGTCAGCAGTTTTTCGCCACTTGTGCAAGAGTATTAGCCCCATACCGTGCAGTATTTCCGTCTCATCCTCAGGGGCTGAAGCTTCCATGTCTAGTCTTTGAGCCAGGGCTCTGTATTGAAGACCCTTAAGATTCCCTTCGCGTGTCAGAACTTCCAAAAAATTTAGGTGTGGCCAGTGCGCTAGCGGAAGACGGTCGTACTTCTGGAAGTGCTCCAGAAAAGCCCAACAATTCGTCCCCGCGATTTGTATACAACGATACCTCTCGGAATCCTCTTTACTCTCTCTTTAGTGTTGCTTTAAAGCCATGATATGCCTGCTCCATGTCGAACTGTAACTCTCTGGCCTGATCGTCTGGCAATCTTTCTGCTGCCCTCATTGCATTCAGCGTGATTAGCCATTGCACAATCTTGCCCTTATTGTCGAAATCAGTGTCTGTGACCTTATTCACTGCCTGTATGATATCAACCAGGAGAGGATGCAGTGTGTCTTTCTCCACCAAGCCAATTTTGATGGCATCGAGAAGGGTGATAAAATTCTCTGTAGCTGCCACTACTAGAGTTGCATCAGCATCCGATCCCTGTGCTGCTGGTTTGTGTGATGGTTGCTCAATAGTGGCTGGTAGTCCAACACGCAGGCGCTCTGTTGCGCGTGGGCATTCCATCTTTACGAAATGTATTAGCGTTGCTTAACCAGGACCTCATAAGGGTTACCGACATCCCATTCCCTCTTAAATGTGTCAAGATCTCCAAATGCTTTAGCCACAGTCTCGTCTGCAAGATTGGACTTGTACTGCTTCAGTAACCGGCTGCATGTCTCGGTATACTCGCTTTCAGGGATAGAATCTTTGAGGTAAGCCTTTTCTAAGGCATCAAGTGTGATTATGATGCTATAGATCTCAGCCAAAGAGTCGTATAGATCCCTCTCTGCAACTGTCGTAGATAGCTTGACTTCCTGGTAGTCTTGTGATGAGCAAAGGGAGCTGTACTTCACTGTTTAGGCGATAGGAGCTCACCTCATCGAAATTGATAGTAGCAGCTAAAGCGGGCCGGGGGATATATGTCGTCGGCGCGTAAGGTAGCTGTCGTTGGGTATACATTGTGAGAGCCGATGTGCGTAGAATCGGAGTTGATAATGGCTCTTCCTGGTCTCCTCACGTAGGGAATAGTCTTGGCAGGCGGTGAAGCGAGCTTTACGTACTCCGCTAGTCACAAAATTTCCTACGATCTCTGCAAGCCAACCTCAACCTCACGACGCATTCATACCTCATCCATGGCGCAGACCAAAGCGACTAAGAAGTTCGAAAAGAATCACTTAAAGGACACAATTAAGCGGCGTAAAGAATTTGCGAAAATAAAGCAAAAGCAACAGATCAAAGCTAAGAGGAAAGAGAGGAATGCAAAGGACAACGAGCGCGCAGACGACGTCGAACCACAGGCTAGCAGCAACAAACCTGGCAAGGATGACACCAATAGGAATCCATTTGGGGATATGAGTGTGGATGACTTCTTCCAGGGTGGTTTTGATATTCCAGAGAAGCCTAAGAAGACCAAGCAATCGAAGACCAAAACCAGGGGAGTCACCACCACGACAGGCAAAAGAAAGCGTACAGAGCCGACTGAGGACGATACTTCATCTAACGAATCCGTTGAACAAAATCCGGTTGTGGACGAATCTGACCCCGAGGCGGACTCACAAGATGGAGTAGAAGCGCATAAAGAACAGCTAGCTGCTCTTGCAAGCAAGGACCCGGAATTCTACAAATACCTAAGAGAAAATGACGCCGAGCTCCTCGACTTTGCTGAGGATGCTGATCTTGCTGAGATTGCATTAAGTGCTAGCGAAGACGAGGAAACTCCCAGGAAGAAGCAGAAAAAGAGCAAACAGGCGACGAAGGCCCAGGCTGAGTTGGATGAGAGTGATAGGGAGGATGGTAATGAGCTCACGAAGGTTATGACTAAAAAATGGGCCTCTGCAACGGCTGAAAGCTACTCTCTTCGGGCAACGAAGGAAGTGGTTCTCGCATTCCGTGCTGCAGCCCATCTCAACGAAGATAATGGCAAGAACTACAAGTACTCAGTTTCTGACTCGGATGGTTGGTCATATCTTGCTCTTCCCTATGGACAAGTATTTGCTAATAAGAGTAGTATATCATGAATTGCTGCTTATAGCGCTTCAAAATATCCCCAAAGTCCTCCAACATCATCTACCAGTAAAAGACACAGCTTCCGGAAAGATGTACGTCTGGTTCTACTCTCACAGCCTATAGCTGCTAACATACATTTAGCCGACTAAGTACGGACTCCAAGAAATATCGCACTCTAACACCACTTCTTAAATCACACATCACCTCGGTTCACCATCTCCTCGAAAACCTCTCAGATGCTGCTACCTTACGGCTTACCTTAGACTCCTTACTCACCCTCCTTCCTTACATACTCTCATTCAAAAAGCTGGTAAGAGATGTAGCGAGGACAGTCGTTGGGGTGTGGTCGGACTCAGCAAACACTGAAGCCACGAGGGTGTCGGCGTTCTTGGTATTACGCAGGCTAGTCGTGATAGGCGACCCAGGCATCAAGGAGGCTGTTCTGAAAGCCGCCTATCAAGGCCTCGTAAAAGGGGCTCGAAGTACCACTATTCACACGATCCAAGGAGTCAACCTCATGAAGAATACTGCGGCCGAACTTTGGGGTCTGGATCCCAATATCGGCTATACGACTGGATTCACTTTCATTCGACAGCTTGCAATCCATCTCCGGTCGAGCATTACGAACAAGTCAAAAGAATCATACAAGACAGTTTACAATTGGCAGTATGTCCACTCTCTCGATTTCTGGTCCAGAGTCGTCTCCGCCCACTGCGAATCGCTCCGCGAGGCAGAGTCCGGCAAAGAATCACCCCTTCGGCCGTTAATCTATCCGGTCGTCCAAGTCACCCTCGGTGCTCTACGCCTAATACCCACAGCGCAGTACTACCCACTCCGCTTCCAGCTCATCCGGTCACTCCTCCGTATCTCCTTGGCCACCTCGACCTACATCCCCCTCGCGCCAGCACTGTACGAAGTCCTCAACTCCGCAGAGATGAAGAAGCCGCCCAAACCCAGTACGCTCAAGGCGCTGGACTTCACCACCTCGATCCGCGCCGCCAAGTCGTATCTGCGCACGCGGGTCTACCAGGACGGCGTGGGCGAGCAGGTCGCGGAGCTGCTGTCCGAGTTCTTCGTCCTGTGGGCCAAGAGCATTGCGTTCCCCGAGCTGGCGCTTCCCGTCCTGACCATGCTCAAGCGCTGGGTTAAGGAGGCGTCGAAGAAGAATAGCGGGAACAAGAACAGCAAGGTCAACTCGGCGATCGCGCTGCTGGTCCAGAAGCTCGAGGCTAATTCGAGGTGGGTGGAGGAGAAGCGGACGAAGGTTAATTTTGCGCCGAATAATCGCGCGAGCGTTGAGGGGTTTCTGAAAGATGTCGAGTGGGAAAAGAGCCCTCTCGGCGCGTTCGTGGTTGGGCAGAGGAAGGCTAGGGAGCAGAAGGCGGAGTTGGTGGAAGAGGGCAGAAAGGCGGAAGAACAGAAGCGAAAAGAAGAAAGGGAAGAAAAGGATAGAGAAATGGTTGAAGACTTCGGGGAATCAGGCAGTGAGGAGGATGACGAAGAAGACGAAGAAGAGGCAGACGAGGAAGGTTCTGAGGACGAGTAGGTAGCCGGCGCCTTGTCACGATATCAAAAGACTATTCCCCAATTGAGGCTGCGTGCCTCTTATCCGAAATGTATCTCAAATTTCAATCTAACCATTCGGAAAGTGAACTGCCTTGGTAAAGCCTTGCTGGCCCTAAAGTTTTATAATTAACGAAAACGTTGCGAAGAAGTTCATCAAATTCCCTAATACTGTAGGCAGACAAAGGGAGAGATGCCTCCTGCAAACGTGCTTCACCGACCATACCTCCCGGGATCATTCAGCGGGTCACACCAAGTCTCAGACATCCCAGACGCCTTAAGCAACCAATTTACTTCCTATCCGCAAACGAACAGGCATCCAGATGATCATGATACTCACTTATCAGCCAGTATCCACCCATCCCGCCGCATGAACCCACTCTTCAGCCCCCTCAACTTCAGGCACCCCAGCACCAAATCAGCCACAAACTCAAACGGACAGTCATCCAGCTGCGCAAGCTCGCGGATCCAGTCGCCCTGCAGCGCCTCCGACCTCGTCATCATGAACACCATGTCAACAGCGAATTTCCGCAGCGGCGATCTGGCGTGCGTGTTGTCGTAGATGAACGGGATCCGCCCGCAGCAGCGCGTCCACTCGAGCCCGGCCTTCAGGCGCAGTAGGTCCATGGCGGCGTTCTTCGCGGCGGGCGCGACGAGGTAGTCAGCTAGGAGCCATAGGTCCAGCAGCTGGTGGTGGTCGAGCGGGATGCTGTGCTCGATGGCGCTGGCGTCGAAGAAGCGCTTCGTGTAGAGCCAGCTGTGGAAGATCTCGTAGGTGGCTGGGGGGTAGGGGGCAAGAACTGCGGTGCCTTCGTCGCTGCCGTGGAAGCCGGGGTTGCGGAAGAGGCCGGGAAGTAGCCTGAGTAGTGGCAGAGAAGCCCTTTGTGGACTTGGAATTTGCGGGCTTCGGGGCCGACAAGGATGGTGATGAGTTCGTTGTGGTGAAAGGTAGAGCTGTTGGTAGGGTAAGCTGGATGATCGGGATGGAATGCGTTTTGTTGTTTGAGGAAAGGGTGTGACGGTCTCTTGTGACTTACACTGGAGGCGGGTGGTTTTGTCGCTTCTCATGCGGACAGAAACTTGGAGTTGGAGTATCTTCAACTTCTTCTTTCAAAGTTGCTAGTCTGCTTATATTGGCTGCTCGGCCTGGATTGATTGGTCTTGGAGCAGGATTCTTTGAGTGCTCTGAACCGATGCGCAGCAGTTGAAGACGGAACTCACCACATAAGTTGTGAAGGAAAGGCATACATAGAATAACCTCAATATCCGCCTATGCAAAATTGATTCAGAGGGTCTTAAGCCACACTAAGGCCGAACATTTCTTTTGTGATATAACAACTTTGACCAGGCGGAAAAGGGATTCCCTTGGGTTTAACCAAATGTACATTACTTTACCTGCGGTCGAAGCGTTGCGCATCTACCCGTAAACTCTATAAAAGCAATCCTCGTGCACTTTTGTCATGGTAGAATAAATTGATTTTGCACTACCTGACTAATATTGTTTCATGTTGGTACATGAGCTTAAGATCATGATTTAATAGGTGGAAGATATCCAGACGCCCCCGCTATGCTTTCGATGGTTGTGATATCATAATGCTTATCCAAGTAGCATTCACAAAACCGGAAGGTTTAGACCAAGAAATTTGAAAGACGAAAATATGCGCATCAGACTCCCATCGATCTCCCTCCCCGCTTCGGCAATGTCCATGGTTCTTTGCAGACAATCTGTGCATAGTATCAGCAATAGCTCTTAGTAACTAGTGTTAAGTGGAACCCACCTCGCCTTCACTGTATGCCCAAAAATATACGCCCATGCCAATTATATAGTACAATGCCGCGTTGGTTGCCTGGTATTGGAGTACCGCTGCGAGCGCGCTAAGAGGGAACATGATCAGGCGTGCTTCGATGGATCGGTGGACTGAGGTGCCGGCAATAAACTTCAATGGCCATTCGAATGCGATTCCTAAGAGACCGAGGAGAAGGTTGATGACTTGGAGGACGGGTACAGGTTTGACAGCGCCGTCGAGGTTCTTGGTAAGAAAGTCCCAGAATATCTTGGGCCAGAAGAAGCCTTGAATGGCTGCGGCGACTTGGTCTGAAGAGTTGGATATTAGCACAATTGGAGCGGGGTCGGTGGTAGCGGTGAGAGCTTACAAGCTGCGGCGGTGAGGATGATCAGGCGTGCCCAGTGGTTCTTGATGAGCTTTCCCATCGTGAATTGATTTGTAGAGTTGAGCGAGAGGACGATTTACCGACTAGGCGGTTGATCAATGAAGATGTTCAACGATTGTAGATTTGGCACAATCGAGTTACCAGAAGTTATAGGCGCATGCTTCTGGGATGGCGGCTGGGTTTTGTTATACAAATCGCAGCGGAGGCTGGGAGTCTGTGGGCAGTGATAGTGGGACGAGGGTGAGGGTGTTCAAGTATCAGGACGGTGGATATCGAACCTGATCCGTGTCAGCGGAGAAGGCATGAAGGGCTTTTGGTTCATGCGGCCTTTTCGGATCAGAGGCGGTTGTTGGCGCCCCGCGAATGTGGTGGTGCCAGAGCGTCTTTGCATGAGGGACCAGAGATTAACCGCCCTGGCATCTCGGGACGAATCACTCGCAAGATAGCCTCCCGCGCCCGTAATGCGCATAGACCAGCCATGCCTGTCACACCAAGGGCACAGGTGATACACATGGTGATTGGCGCCTCCAGCCATCGCTAACAACTGAGTGCATCCTGATGCATGCTCTGTGCCAGACTGCCGCCCTGCTAGCTATTCCTTCTTTGGGCCGCATCGGTGAATTAGTCTGCCCATGCATCCCCCATGCGTCACCCATGCATCACCATGCATCCAATCGCCGTGGCGTAACCCACCAAGCTCCTAATGGCGTTGAGCGCCCGTCTCTCTCCCACGGCGAGGCTTTCCCGGTTCAAGTATTTTCTTTTGATAAACGGCTTTTCTCGGCAATTCGCCAGTTTTCACTGAAGGATTGAAGCCAGAATTCAATGTGCTTTCGTCATTAGTCTCCCAGCCCGAGTTTTCCTCTTCCCTCACTATGCTATGCAAGCCTAGGGAGAGGTGTCTATTGGGAGGTGCGTTATGGGCACATTTTCGGATTTTTGGATTTTAGGTCATCTCGAAAACCGAACAAGGGCTCCCGCTTCGCTACCAGTCTTGTGCTTAGCTCGGATGTGATATCACACAGTAACGCCCTGCTCATGTCTGCCAGAACCAAGAATCACAATAAGAACCTTGATAAGAACATGCAACCCATTCGAGCATGACCTCGTGGACTTTTCTTCGACAACTATTTCGACAAGGCTCGGCTGAAGGCTTAGCAACTCTTGTCCTTTTGTCTCCGAAAGAATGTACCACTAAGCGCCTGTCTCTGGGAAGCACGGCGGCTTGAGGTTTCACGCAGGAACTCTGCTTCGATCAAATGTTGGTGGCAGATTAGACGCAGATGGATTTGCTTAATCTTCGAAGGATTTGCTTAATCTTCGAAGGGGTTGAGGCTGACGAGCCGGCATGGTCTCAAGCATCTCATTCGAAGGTCACTAAAGTAAGTCTGGTGATGGCCGGGCGTGCATTTTCCAAACTATGCAGATCCGCGTTTGCCAGAAATAGTAAGCCACAGGCGGTGGAAGACTTGGGCAGGAGCACGACTCAGCGGAGGTCTTGGCCTGGTTAAGCGGGCTGTCAGCGCTTCGAGGGCGGGGAAGATTGGCTGGCAGCCTTGCTTTTTGCGAATTCGCTGGCCCGAGCCTCCAACCACCTGCGTCGTGCCCCTCCCAACCAAGCCCCCGGCGGCTGCCCAGCCTTGATCGGGCCCAAGGAGCGTGATAACCCTACAGCTGCAGCGGAAAGCTCCCAGGAATAGTCTCGGTCGCTCGGAAGCACAGCAGCCACGTCCCTTGGGCCTGCGTGCCATCGCAATTCATCACCACCGTCGGCCGTCTATGACCAACCTCCCGAACCACAGCCCTAATCAGTGCCGTTCGACAACTCTTCGACACCATCTCTCTCAATTGCATCTGCTCACCTCTAAAAGCCCGACCTTGCGACCCCCGTTTTCCCTCGAGCCGAACTGTGTGTGTTACGACTGTGTTGGCCTAAACACGTAGTGTCTGGCGTGTCTACACAATCCCTGCCGTATCAGATTTTGGCAATTTCCAGGCGCATTGAAACCCATCTTCACCCTTTGACGACCCCCATCGTCAATTCTTGAACTCCTCCTGCCAGCACGCACTGCCACTCTGCCCCGTCAGGTACGGACAATCCAACTCGACTTCTCTGAGCCATTCGAACGAGTTTTGTTGTGTGGTCACGAGTCCTCAACCGCCAGCAACAAAGTCTGTGCCGCAACAGAGTCTGTGCCGCAACACCACCCTAGCTACGGACCTCTACAGGCGCATAGTCTTAACGCATAAGAACCAGTCCTTGCGGAAAGAGGCTCTTGTAATAAGATCAGCCTAGGACAGCCATCAGTCAAAGCTTGCTTCAAAACTAGCAGATTCAGAAATGGTACATCGATTGCCGCTACAGATCTGAGACGCTTGTCCGGCAGCCAAATATAATCTGTCAAGACACCCCCCTAGATATCAGATTGCCCAATTCTGGCCGCCTCCGTGCTTCAAGATTGCCTGATCCCCAAATCTTGGCCTTTTCTTCCCGTTCTCTCCGAAATCAAAGATTATCTCTTCCCCTTCACACAATACCGGATACGGCAGAATTCCAGACCATCCGTTTGAGCCACTTTTCCGACCATAGCCATCGGTTTCATCATTCACCTGCCGATCACAAATTTCTCTCACGGCACGCCCGAGTTCCACCGGATCTACCCCGAAATCACATAGTCCGGCTGGAGGCCTCCCTCATTATCCCTCGCATTCCTGGAAAGCTTAGCTGTCAACACCGCCTTTCTCTTTCCGTTCCTTTGGCACTTACGTTCATTTCGTTATCTGGCTGGCCGGGTTCAACTCTGCACTTGACTCTCTTTTCCGGTGCAGCTCTTTTGCAGAGAAACTACTCTTCCAAGTTACGTCCTTTAATACTCTAATAGTAGCGGTTCTCCCGTTGACCGGCAGTCCTTCCTTTCACACTTTTGGACCTCACACTGGGATATTGAGTGTTTCCTAATCTACTTGTGATTGGCATTTTTTTCTCTACTGGAAAAATACCACCATGGCTACGCAAAACCAGTGGATGCGGTGGTTTTCCATTAGGAAGTGTATCTTCTACTTCTTGTTCTGGGGAATGCAATGGGGACTTTTCGCTTATGGATGGTAAGAAGATAACCGTGAATACAACAAACCACAACATGCTAACAGAGTCAGGTACAAACAAGCAGCCGACATACGCTTGAAAGCGCTAAATGGGCTGAAGTTCTCCGTCTGGATCTCTCGAGGTGCTGGTCTAGTGTTATCGGTAGACATCCTGATGATCCTCCTTCCCATGTGCAGAAACCTCCTCCGAATCATTCGACCAAAGATCCGATGGCTACCATTAGACGAGTCCCAGTGGTTCCACAGACAAGTAGCCTATTCCTTGCTACTATTCAGCTGTATCCATACGGCCGCCCACTACGTCAAGTAAGTCGCTCTATCTCCGGTCCCCGAGTACGTACTAATCAAGGCAGCTTCTTCAACGTCGAAAAGACCCAAGTCCGCCCGGAAACCGCGGTAGAGATTCATTACACGCAACCTGGCGGAATTACTGGACATATCATGCTTCTCTGCATGCTCCTGATGTACACGACCGCTCACCACAGGATACGACAGCAGTCATTTGAGACGTTTTGGTACACGCACCACCTTTTCATCCCATTCTTACTGGGCACGTATACTCATGCAACCGGCTGCTTCGTACGCGACACTACTAATCCCTACTCTCCTTTTGCGGGTTCACCCTTCTGGAACCACTGCATCGGCTACGAAGGCTGGCGATGGGAATTGATCGGCGGTGGGTTCTACCTGGTCGAAAGACTCTACAGAGAAGTCAGATCACGCCGAGAGACAGCCATCACCAGGGTGGTCCGCCATCCATACGGTACGTATAGGCCCCGCAACGAGAGCGGCCCCGAGGCAGCGAAAGCTAATGCAAGACAGACGCCGTGGAGATCCAGTTCAGCAAACCATCAATGAAGTACAAGGCGGGCCAATGGCTCTTCCTCAACTGCCCGGACGTCTCCCGCCACCAGTGGCACCCCTTCACCATCACCTCCTGCCCCTACGACCCGTACATCAGCGTGCACGTGCGGCAAGTCGGCGACTTCACACGAGCCCTCGCCGACGCCCTGGGAGCCGGACAATCGCAATCCAAGACGTACGACGAGCTGGACCCGATGGGCATGTACGAAGTGGCGCTGCAGCACGGACAAGAGATGCCACGGCTCCGCATCGACGGCCCCTACGGCGCTCCCGCCGAAGACGTGTTCGAGAACGAGATCGCGGTGCTGATAGGCACGGGCATCGGCGTGACACCGTGGGCATCCATCCTCAAGAACATCTATCACCTGCGGCAGTCGCCCAACCCGCCCAAGCGGCTGCGCCGCGTCGAGTTCATCTGGGTCTGCAAGGACACCAACTCCTTCGAGTGGTTCCAGTCCCTGCTGTCATCGCTCGAAGCCCAGAGCATGGGCGCGCCCGGCGCCGACGGCGCCGACTTCCTGCGCATCCACACCTACCTCACCCAGCGCGTCGACGTCAACACGGCGAACAACATCGTCCTCAACTCGGTCGGCACGGACAAGGATCCGCTGACGGAGCTGAAGAGCCGCACGAATTTCGGGCGGCCCGATTTCGCCAGGCTGCTGTGTGGCATGCGCGACGGCATCATGGATCGCAGCTATATGAGCGGCTTGGAGAGCTCGCTGCGCACGGATGTCGGGGTGTATTTCTGCGGCCCTAATGTCGCGGCGCGCGATATCAAGAAGGCGTGTAAGAAGGCGACGTGCCAGGAGGTCAATTTCAAGTTCTGGAAGGAGCATTTTTAGGCTGTTGCGTTTGGGTTTGGTTATAGCTATGTCTACATTCTACATCTACATGTTGTTTTCGTTTTCAGGTTAGGATGGGAGGGAAGGGGGAGGGGAGGAGAGGGAGGGGTAAAATTGGGGGTGGAGGAGAGCGGAAAGGGACGAGTGTACGTTTTTTTCGGTTGGTTGATCGCATTCAGCGTTGTGGCGTTCCGCGTTTTAGCTGTAGCAAACGATTGGTATCACGGATATATCCCTATCGAATCAGATTTCCTCAACCGTCTTATTTATGGTTTTGCCCTGTTGGTTTGGCGAAGCGCTGCGGTGGAGTTGAAGCTGCGTTATCAGATGCGCAATCGGATGCGCGCATAACGAGCTGACGGGGGGCGGAAATGTGGCAGTGTTGGTGGCTGGAAAGTGCATGGAGCGCTTGCTGTGACTCCGGGAGTATCATCGTGAGTCGGACGATCCCGTCTCTTTCCGTGCATCCTGTGCGAATTAACAAAGGGGCGTGGGGAGGAGCCGAGACAGGAAGGCTGCCGCAGGGTGCCGTGCCGCAGCCCTGCCCGTTGCCCAGGCGCTCGACGTTTGCCCGTTATCTCGGTCCCAACCGATCATCCAATCACAATTTGCCCACATAACGCTTACATCAGCTTGGATGCCGTTCGGAAAAATAGTAGAAGCGAGCGATGATTTGTATGAAAAGCAAGCGTCATACAATAACATCTCCCCAGATTGACCACCAACCAACGCCTACACAAACTAACGGCCAATTTCACGTTGTAAAACTGGATAAGGCGAATCGAACGCAGCAAAAATAATCTAATTTGGCTGGGTGGTTGTTGCAGGATTTGGGGTCGCGTACGATGCTATGGCGTAAGGCTCTGCACGAGGCTCCACACAAAGTCTATACGCACGAAAGCTCTGCGTATAGAGCCTCTCTACGTAAAGCCTTTATACGCAGAGCCTTCGTACGCAGACCTTCGTCTGTACGGCCTACCCAAATAATAACTACCTAAGGTACTCTACACGTCTGTAATACAGCACCTAATAAACTGGTTATGTCGATCTTCGAAGTGTCCGTATAACCAGGTCCAATTAGCGCGATCTTATGCCGGCCATTCAGTTTCAGCTGGAGTTAAATATTACATTCTACGATGTTAAATGTAGAACCGATGTCTCCAAGTCATCAATCCGTTTACGGAGTTCAGAGATCGTCTCTTCGTATGCCCGCAATTTTGTTTCGCCCACATTTAACTGCAGCCTGATCTCATGACGTAGCTGTAGCTCAGTAGAGGCTTTGAGCCTAACACTATCAGAGTGGAGCAATTCTAGGATAGTCGTACTGAGATCTAAATCTCTCTCCGGATTAAGACTAGACCTGTCAATGAATCGGATTGGTGTCGGCGACTCGTCAATTGATTTGAGTAGTCGCGGTTGAGAAGTCATCTTATTGCCCGCAGACATGTGATCTAGTGAGCTGGGAGTTGGAAATGATATTGTGTTGCTCTTCAACCTATCTGTGAAGTGCTGGTTTGGTGCAGGATCTGTTGGCGTCCTTGCAGCTTTGTCCGTGTGCTCACTGCAATCGCGACCTGCGAAGTCCTTTGATTCCCTTTTCCTTTTTGCCTTTGTAAATGGTGTATCTGGTAACTGAGGCAAAGAAAGCTGATCTCTTTGACCGGCATCATCGCAGTTGATGCTCGTTTTCGTCGGAGTTCGAGGAACTGGCGGAAGTTGAGAAATTGTCAACCATTCTTTCGCTTGGGCTTCGTGTTCTACCCAGAGAAAGAACGGGCACTGGTCCTCATTGACGTTTAGACATCTCCAAACTATGTAATTAAGTTAGCCTTACTGGACGAAAGCACGGAAAACTGATGCCATACACCTTTTGCCCTTGTTGGGTCCATTTTTCTTCGTTGTTAGACACCTCGCTGCTTGGTTACACTCACAATACCATTTTCCCTCAGTAAAACGCCCACGGCCGAGTTTTGATCCTTGATTTATTTCTGTAGACATCTTGGGGTAAAGGCCGTTGGCTCCCGCGAACATATATTCACAAGTCTGACCTGATAGTAGGCACCTTTGAAGGAGTTCTACCAAATGGCACCAAAGGTCACAAGAGCGCAATATATTATGAAATAAGTTCTCTTCGAATAAAAGGCACCAGGGAAAGCGTTCGAGATTAAGAAGCGCAGAAGCTTCATTGCCCAGTCCCAATTCTGTGTTTAGTAATCATCGCACAGACCACATGTCACGCGGGGATGTACATAGGGTGGAATTAATAAGTTGACAGAGATACGCCAAGCCTTGTCTGACACGTTTCGAAGCTTGGCTAAGAAGTCCCTAAGTCTGAAAGATAAATGATTTGCATATAAGATATAAATAAGGGACGTGCTCCGGTACTTGGCTCCACCATATGTAGCTAAGCCTCTCCGTCGGCCTCGTTGGTCCCATTTACCACTCCCATTATCTTCAGGCTTTTCTCCACCTCGACAAGAGGGTGGCCGGTGCGGCTCGGCAGCCCTCCCTGCTAGCGCAGCCGAAGCGGTGGCAAACAGTTTAAATGAAATAGTCGCAGTTAAAGTTGCCACGTAGCATATGACTTTTGTAGAAGATACTAGATCCAGGGTGGCGAATACGACAGCTATATAGGCACACGTTCCCCTTGACCCTCTATGAAATAGAGATATAAAGAAAATAATATATTATCTACGCAAGGCCACTATACCCATCCTACTGCTTATCCCTCTTCAAACTCGAGAAATGAAATACCTCCTGATAAGTGTCCTATAACTACAATTCTATTCCGGACGGCTACACAAGTCGCTCGGTAGTCAGGAGGAAGCCAAAGAATATTTTCGCTCTTTTCAGTTACCCAATGACCTGATATAAATAGAGCGCGCGACTGCTCTAAAGAATCTGGCAATGCCTTAAGAGAGCTTATGTTTAATACTCCACCATCTGTTTCAAGGTATTGACCCGAAGTGGAGAATGAAAGGGTTTTAATCACTACACCAAGATCGAGCGTCGCTCGCCATTCTCCCGTGGCGGCATCCCAGAGCCTGACTGTCTCGTCGCCCGAGCCTGACGCTACCAGCTTACCGTCCGGCGAGAAGGCCACTGACGTGACCCAGGCCGAATGGCCCTTGAGCGTCGCTCGCCCTTCTCCCGTGGCGGCATCCCAGAGCCTGACTGTCTTGTCGCCCGAGCCTGACGCTACCAGCTTACCGTCCGGCGAGAAGGCCACTGACGTGACCCAGGCCGAATGGCCCTTGAGCGTCGCTCGCCCTTCTCCCGTGGCGGCATCCCAGAGCCTGACTGTCTTG
>Ga0307507_10001195_pt1 | contig 57750 bp, 12 predicted proteins | sample 7_EM_MG_FD_207223 | JGI IMG/M metagenome (GOLD analysis project Ga0307507, IMG submission 207223) | Populus trichocarpa ectomycorrhiza microbial communities from riparian zone in the Pacific Northwest, United States - 7_EM | ecosystem: Host-associated > Plants > Roots > Unclassified | place... | reverse complement strand
TCTTATAAGCTTTATATCTATATAATATTACTTATCCTTAGGATATTTAGATAAAAGTGGTACCATTTTAAAGCGCTTTACAAGCTCTATAAATCTATACTAATAAAATTTTTTTTTATTTAATATTGGGGGGTGCATTGCAGGTGTAAGTATATTAGGGGTTTTTGCTAAGACTATCCGGAGACTATCCGGATAGTCTCCGGATACTACTAGCTGATAGGTCTATTATCTGATAGGCCTATCTGGCCTATCCTCCGCAGGTCTGATCAAAACAACGCGTATATCTATATAGAATTAAATCATTAATTACACCACCACTATGCCTTCCAATCGTACTAGAATTGATGCAGACTTTGTTCAGAAGACTCAATATAACGTTCCTCTAAATCAAATCGCAAAAAAACCCTGCCCTAAGCCCCGGCCGTTGCCCAAATTCGAACCTCTCCATATTGACGATTGGGACGACCATAGCTTACTAAACCTGCCCTCCAACGTTGATACTCACGATCCTTTTGAGTTATTTAGTTTGGTGCAGCGTATGGGGCGTCGGAAAGCTCTATTAGAGCTATCACCAAATACTACAATGCAAGCACGCGATGGTAAGGAATGGGAGAGGCGGAAGCGGGCTCCGAGGACCAATTTTTGGGTGCAGTATCTGCAAGATACCGTTCTGCAGAAAGGACGAGTGCTGATTACCTCATATCGAGCGACTTAATTCCAAAGAATAAGCCTATATATCAAATACCTATGAAATCAAAAGCTTCGTATTTCTGAGAACGGCTGCTCGATTCGGCTGGTTTGATTGGTCGATACCGTAAGGCCCAATTTTGCCGTGTCACGCAAAGCTCCGCGCAAAGCTTTACGTACGGAGGCTCTGCACGAAGCTCTGCACGAAGCTCTGCACGAAGCTCTGCGTACGGAGGCTCTGCGCAAAGCTCTGTGGAGGCTCTGCACGAAGCTCTGCGCGAAGCTCTGCGCGAAGCTCTACGCGAAACTCTGCACGAAGCTCTGCACGACGGCTCTACTACGGAGGCTCTATATAAAAGCTTTGCGCAGAGCTTCGTGTAGAGCTTCGTGCAGAGCCTCCGTACGCAGAGCTTCGTGCAGAGCTTCGTGCAGAGCTTCGTGCAGGTATTATAGGAATAGGAAAGAGAGGCAGGCAAATAGAAAAGCTCTACATAGGGCCCTTTTATCCTCATTAATTGCGATATTTTATAACGTAGTCTGCGAGCAAGTGGGCCTACCAAAATCGCGAAAAACGCGATGCAGCAGAGGCAGCGACTGAGTGACCGCAACAAGCACTACGCAAGTGCAGCATGTGCAAATCATTAGAATACACGGCATGTATATATCCTAGACGTCAGACAACCAGCTAGTAAATAGCTACACCAAATATAATTATTTGTAGTTAAGTAATTCGCTATATTTACCATGGGGTAGCCTACTTGCCTATATAGCCTACTTACCCATAGACTATATTACATTTTCTATTAAATAAAGGACAAACCACTCTAGATAATATAGTTTTAGATATCCCTTAAGAAGAGAAGACTTCAGATTAGTCTCTAAAGCCATATTTTAAGTTAAAGTGTGCGATCTAATATATATTACAATAAGCGAATTAAAATAAATTAAGGCCAGCGGTAAATTGACACCCCCTAATTGGTATCCCTTTGTGTGGCAAGTTTTCTTGGACTTTTCGTATATGCACGCCTCATAAGCCAATCTAGAGGCTCTATACTGTATAGAGCTTGGTGTTGAAGCCTCTGGTCAATGCGATTGCTCGGCAGCAAGGGTGCTAGCGCCTCACTAACGCTTGGATATTGCGGTGAATAGCAGCGATATGGCCAGGAAGCCTATAATCTGGTATAGTTTAATCAAAAAGCTTCAGTTTTATCGCCGTCTATTTGATTATTAAATTGTTAATAAAATATTGTCCTTATGCCGCCCAAAAAACGTTGTGTGTCTTTGGCTCCGAAGCCTCTAAGGCCTCCAAAGCCTCTAAAAGCACCTTAAGCCTAGGAGTCCTATTCACAATCCTTTTAAGTGACGCAGTATACACATGATAGCTTGTTGGTAGTAGTTATATAGCCTCCAGAGGCTTTAGTGGCTTCAGAAGCTATGCAGCAGGCAGTTATACTAACTAAGGATATTAAGGAGGCTAGGCTAAGCAGCTAGATAGAGGATATTAAGGACAAATTAGGAGCTGTTTTTAAGGCCCGCGGTAAGGCTGCTAAAAATAAGGCAGATAAGGTAGATAAGACTAAACTACTAGAGCTATCAGCTAAAGCAATTATAAAAATGGGCCTTCCTCCCATTCCTACTTTATGGGAGCCTATAGCCGCTGTTCCTAAACTAGATCTTAAAGTTGTTAACCTTCCAGATAAGTTAATATTCGCCGCTTGGCGTACTAGTGAGCCTATTGGCGGCTTTAACGTGGGCGTTAAATCTAATAATCTTTCTAATTAAAATAAAGGTAGTGAGCGCTCTGCTTATTATACACTAGCAGATTAGATTGGTATAGTGTCTAGTAGGTGTAGATCTGGATAGGACCTACTAATTTAAGTATTTCTACTATTCTTTAGTATTAGTATATTTAAGAAGCTCGCGGTCAACACAAACCTATATGCAGCGTCTTAAAAAGCTGGCAAATATCACCAATTAGGACAATATGCCGGTAAATGATTACGGACATGGAAGGAGACCTCTACTGGCGAATTAATAATTTGGGTAGGACTTATTATCTATATAGGCGTCTTTAAAGTTACCTAAGTGTGGGAGCTTTGGGCCATAGATCCTGAATATCCTAAATACTCAATTAGCTTATTTATAGGCCAAAAAAAATAGGAGTAACTTAAGCACTTCTTCTATATCTCACCACCTCCACCAGAGGGTATCAAACGTCAGGTTTTTAAGAAGGTTAAGCCGTTAATGACTCCCTTAGGCGAGGCGTTTAGGAAGTATATTATACCTAAATCTATAGTTAGCTTTAATAAGATAATGGTAAGGTTTACTAAATAATCTGCGGCTATAATTAAATTGCCTAGTAAGCCAGTACCTAAGGGCTTTAAGATATTAAGCCTTTATCAATATGGGTATTGCTATAGCTTTATATTTACCTCACCTAGCTGCTTCTTTAGACTTCCTTCTTAAATAGACCATCAAGATATTGTCCTCTTAAAGACCTCTAAGTGCGTCCTCTACCTTACTTAACAGCTTCCTTTTCAGACTCGCCAATTTTACCTATTTTTGGATAACTACTTCACAAATATTCCATTGCTCCAGGTGCTTCAACAACTCGGAATTACTACAGCTGGCACAGCTTAATTAAACTTAAAGGACTATCCAGAGGTGCATAAAAGAGCTAATAGAAGAAAGGAAAGGCTACTGTTTAATTTCATTACAGGAGTAGTCATCAGCATAGTTAATTCGGTGCTTTTAATTATATGGCAGGACAAGAATTTGGTACGGTTTTTAACAATAGCTCATTTATACAGCAATGAGGACGTTAACAAAGTCAATCAGCGTCGGCCATAGGCATATAATTCCTTTCTTAAGAAGCTGGTAGCTAACGTTTAGGGCAATAATCCAATTAAGAAGTTAACGCTTCCTAGGCTCTCTATTAACTACAATAACTAAATGGGCGGCGTTAATATTTATAATCAACTTTAAAGCTACTATACCACCCAGATCACTACTATGCGCACCTAGCTACCCTTATTCTTATAGGCGCTTAATACAGCTATAATTAACGCCTATATTATCAGTAAAAAGATCTTCCAGATATTAAGAAAGCCCCTCTAAACCCACCACCGTTTCCATATATAATTAGCATAGAACCTTATTATTATAGGCAGTCAGCGGATGGGCCTAAGTAAGCACAATACTAAGCATCTTCTTTGTTAAAGCTTACTAAAATATAGGCAATATTAACCTGGTATTGGGCCTAGTCATAAAAATATTAGAATAAATCAAAGAACCACCTACATCACCGCTAAAACCCCACTACCTATAATTTAACTGTATAAGACGCAAACTTACCACTCTACTAAAAGCTTTACAAGGAAATAAGGCTATAAGGGCCCACCAAGGTGCTAGATATATAGATGGAAGGAGGCAAAGAAGCTTATAACAAAGATCAGGCAAACAATATATAAATGCGAGACCTGTAGGCTTCCTCTATGCCTTCAGTGCTTTAACAACTTTCATTCAGTAGGCGACGACTAGGTAACTATTTTAAGTCCTCTACTTCCTTATCCATCTAATATTAAGACTCCAAAGCTAATTAAGCCTTTGCTACAGTGTCCTTTTTAACCTCCTTTAAGCCCTCCTCTACTGCCTTCAATTAATCCTCTATATTAAATAACCGCTAATTAAACCGTTCAACCACTTGTAGCACTCAATACACCTCATTTAACGTATACAGTACGTCTTCCCTTATAACCTTAAGCTAGTCCTTCACCGGCTTATCCTTATTAACGTTAAGAACGCATATAAAGTGGATAGGTGGCAGTTCGGGGGAGGACTCTAATAGAGAATTTTCCTATATAATCAGTAGCTAGTTAATAGAGGAAGGGCAAAAACCTATAGTCATAACATCACATATTACGGCTTTTTGCCTAACTTCCTCAATAAAAAATATATAGGTGTTTTTTGTGGTGGCCTTCTGTAGCATTTCGTCGGCATCACAATATTAACGCGTTTTGGTGAGGCTTGCTAATAAAATCACGCTAGCTAGGATGCCTGCAGGATGCTAACCCAAGCAAGAGCGCCCAAAGCGCCCAATACGAAAAGTCTCTTTTGCCACACAAAGGGATACGGACACCCCCCAATTAATATGCGGACACCCCCCACTAATTTAGTTTAGTTCCTGCCTAATCAAGTTAGAATATCACATGCGTTTAACTTGTTTATATCTACATTACAAAAATCAAATTATTAAAATGCAACTTTTATAACTGCAACACCATAATCAAGTCTTAATTCTAGTTATAGTACAAGTAGTAGAGTTTAAATTAGATTTAGAATACGCTAAAGGAGCCCTTAGTAAAATTCTCCTAAAAGGGCAAGTTACCTAGGCCTCTGTAAGCCTATTAAATATTACTGTTAACACCTTATACATTATCCATAGTAGTATTTTAACTTCTACCACTACCCCTATTACCTAAAATATTACCCATCTACTCCTAAGTTAATTAATTGGATTATATAGTACTTTATAAGGCATTACGCGAACTAATTTAGGTACTGCTTCCTCTACTTAATATCTGTAAGCTACCTCCACAGGCACGCCCACATATAGTATATCTAGTATTTTGCTTAAATGCTAATAGCTTATAGTAAGTTAATGTATTAACCTAATTAGGAGTTATAGAGCTAGCTAGGTAGTGGGTTAAGAGCTATAGTAAAGGTAGAGATAGGTAAGCCAAATATAAGGTAATGTCTTAGGTATGGGCATGTAATAATTATTTGCGATATAGATGTAAACAAGTTAAACGCATGTAATATTCTAACTTAATTAGGCAGGAACTAAACTAAATTAGTGGGGGGTATCTATATATTAATTGGGGGGTGTCCGTATACTAATTAGGGGGTGTTAATTTACTGCTAGCCTATTTAAAAGACCTACTTCTACTTAAGAGGAATATAAGGTCTAATTAGGATTAGAAATTAAATATAATAACAATAGGCTAGTGGTAAATTGACACCTCCTAATTAGTATATGGACACCCCCTAATTAATATGCAGATACCCCCTACTAATTTAGTTTAGTTCCTACCTAATTAAGTTAGAATATTACATCTATATTATAAACAATTATTATACGCTTATACCTAAGACATTACCTTGTATTTAGCTTACCTATCTCTACCTTTACTATGGCTCTTAACCTACTACCTAGCTAGCTCTATAACTCCTAATTAGGTTAATATATTAACTTACCGCAAGCCATTAGTATTTAAGTAAAATACTAGATATACTATGCGTGGGTATACCCATAGAGGCAGCTTACAGATATTAAGTAGAGGTGGTAGCACCTAAATTAGTTTATGTAATGCCTTATAAAGTACTATATAATCTAATTAATTAACTTAAGAGTAGATGGGTAATATTTTAGGTAATAGGGGTAGTAGTGGAAGTTAAAATACTACTATAGATAATGTATAAGGTATTAATAACAATATTTAATAGGCTTATAGAGGCCTAGGTAACTTACCCTTTTAGGAGAATTTTACTAAGGGCTCCTTTGGCGCATTCTAAATCTAATTTAGACTCCATTATTTATACTATAACTAGAATCAGGACTTAATTGTGGTGTTGCAGTTATAAAAGTTGCATTTTAATAATTTAATTTTTGTGATGTAGATATAAACAAGTTAAACGCATGTAATATTCTAACTTGATTAGGCAGGAACTAAACTAAATTAGTAGGGGTGTCTGTATATCAATTGGGGGGTGTCTATATACTAATTAGGGGGTGTTAATTTACCGCTGGCCTTTAAATAAGCTCGCTTTAGGTGCTATTATTAGCTTCCTAAGGTTTATTAAAATTATATAATTTGGTTTTAATTCTAGGGTTCTTTTAGGGATATAGGTTAAATATAGTCTGGTCTATAAAGTGGAATATTATTAGGGCCTTCTTAGGTATAGTAGTGTAAGTTTTAATATTTAAGTATAATATATTAACGCGTTATTATAGACAAAGGTCTTCTTTTAGGGTAGGATATTATTAAGGCCTTCCTAAGTAATATAGGGGGAGCTTAGTATAATGTAACGGGCTTATATAAGTGCTTTTAAACCAAAGCTTATAGATTGCTATTATAAAAGAATACTAAGCTAAGGAGAAGAAGGAGAAGAAGACTGTTAAAGACTAATAATATATAAAGGGTCAATAAGGCGCTAGTGGTAAGCAAGCTAATAGCGATTTTCTATACTGGGCATGGAAAATCCTAATTGGTTAGCTCTATAAGTAGTGCTAGTAGAATATGGCAGAATCTAGTAGATTGCCTAGAAATGCGGCAAATTGCCCTAGAAATGGCAATGTAGCAAGTAACGCGCTCTAGTACCGTTATAAAAACAATTTAATTTAGTTAAAAATTTACAATTTTATTATATATCGTATTTTTTTTAACGTTAGGTAGTGGTATAGAGTTTTACTATTTCTAATCGTTAAATAAACTAATTAGGATTTTCCATACCCGGTATAGAAAATCGCTATTAGCTTAGTTAAGGCGGTAAGCTAAACTAATATCTTTATAGTAGGTCTTAGTAAGGCAAATTAAATTAATTAGATAACTTTAATAGGCGGTTAAAGTTCTTTAATATCTTATATATTATACAACCGTATTATAAACGTCGTAATATATTTTAAGTTCTTCTTAAATTTAAGCTTCCTACTATTATATTTTATGTATTTATATTAGGTAGCAGTTGTTTGCCTTTATATTATATCTATTTAGCTAGAGTAGGCCGCGAAGGATAGTCCTTATAGAATTCTTTTACTAAGGAAGGCGTGTTAGCCTTAATCTAGTTATAGGTTTCCTAGGTTTATATTTTATATCCTTTTTAATTAATAAGAAGTTTAAATTATTTAGATTATATTTTCTATTTTCTATTACTAATTATTATTATTATTTGCTTAATGCCCAATTTAGATCCCTATTAGGCCTACATGGACTACTTCTTATTTATATATAGGGAGAAAACTCTATTTAAGAAAACCCCGTAATCTATCTCCCTACCTTTTAAAACTTGCCTACTTAGCGCCCACAAGTTACCTATAGTGCTCTACTACCTTACTTTTTAACCTTCTTAAGAACCACTGCTGCTGTAATAAGCCTATAAACGCGCTAGTATTACAAACTTTATTCTACTACTATAGAGTTATTAGGGGGCGCCTATTACTTACCCTTTTGCCTTTTATTACTATTTCCTTTATAACCCAGAACTAGTCTAGTATATTTTAGCTAATAAGCCACTAGGTAACCGCCTTAAGACCTGTTTATATTAAGAGCAGTATATTATAGTTCTCTATACTAGCTACTAAAAGTATTGCTTTTTAGTTAGTGCGTAAAGGGCATAATAGTATTATATATTTTAGTGTCTGTTTTAGCTAGCTATATTTATATCTTAGGCTACCTATTTAGAACACTTACCTAGTAGAGCCAATCTTTTAGTCCTATTATTCCTGTTCTTAAAAGTGTTACTATTATATTTTCTACCTTTATTAGGCCTTCTTAGAGCTCTTAGGTATTTACCCCCTATAGCGTTAACTATACTACGGCTTGGGTTTCTCTTGCCTAAGTTAGCCTCTATACCTTTAACTTTTATACACCTCTTTAGTATTAATCTAACTAGTATTATATTGCGGTAGATAGTTTCCTAGTACTCTTTTATACTCTACTTTAGCTCCTTTCTCTCTTTTACTATTATCTTTACTAGTTTCTTACGCGTCTTATTTTCTTTTCTATATAGGCATAGGCCCTAACGCGGCACTATTCTTCTTCTACTTTCTCTACCTATTTCTCTAATATATCTTCCCTACTTTAGGGTTATTAGTTTACTCTCCTATAGGGCACCCTAGGGTCCCTCTATAGTTTGTTTAGGCGTATCTTAATATACTTTATAATATTAAAGTTACGCTTCTTTTGCACCTTTTATATTATAGCGGCTTTAATATATAGTTATTGGGGGGGGGGGGGGAGGGGAGAGGGGGTATTAGCTTCCTTCTTAAGCAGAGCTATAGCCGTTCGCTTATACCCGTCTATTATACTCTAAAGGTAGGCTATTTAGACTTTTTGGAGTAGTTTAAGGAGTAATTTAAGGGGGCCTTTCTTGGTTTCTCTTATGGCCTAAATATTAGATCTATACATTATAGTTAGCTAAATAACTGCTATATATAGTAGGCGTAACCTTTAGAAGTATGGACCCTATATAGAATTAATGATCCTAGATATTGTAATATACTATGCTTAGCCCTTATAGGCCGCTTATAACGCATATACATTCTATTAGAGCTTACTATCTACCTATACTCCTAATACCCTTAGGCCTTAAACTAGATAACCCCTAAAGCCTTAGATGTAAATTATATACTAAAGATCTATAGATTAGTTGCGTTTTCTTATAAAATAGATTAGCTGGTATTTCTCTGGTAAGAATTAAACTCTATATTATAGGCTTTCTCTAGTATTCTGCAATTCTCTACGGCTATTATAATAGGCTTGTACAACTGCTTCTAAACCGAAGCTTGTAGATTGCTACTATATAAGAATACTAAGCTAAGGAGAAGAAGAAGAGGAAAGGAGGCTCTAGGGGGTAATATATATGGTATAGGCGGACTCTGGAGATTACGCCAAGCCAGCTATAGGGGCGGTGCCCCAGCACCGTCATAGCTATTAGTCTATATATAATTAGGTTTATATTATTAATAAAGCCTATCCCCTAGGTCGCCCCTTTTTTAAAGGAACTAAGTAGGTTACTTATAAAGAAAAGAAAGAGTATAGGTAAGAGGGGTAATTCTTATAGTATTTCTGTTATAACTATAATAAGGGGGCTTTAGTATCCGCTAAAGACTAGAATTTTTTTTCTAGCCTATAAACCCTTAAATAAATTATATAATCTATTTTAGGAAGCCCTTTACCCTAAGAATATATAAAAGGCGCTTATGGGGTATATTATTATAGATAATACTAATATCTAGGTTAAGCATTAATACTATAAAGTCTCTTTATATCGCCTATGCAGATTTAATAGTAGTAGTAAGTAGGGTAAGTGCTAATAGTATTAAGCGGTTCTTTCTTGCCCCTATTTAGCTTTATAGTAATAGGGCGTATTCCTTATCTATATCCACTATATAGTCCGCTATTACCCTTTCTAAGTGTTCGTACCACTTCCGGTGATATGTATCGCTATTGTAATAGCATGGGGTGGTAACTGATTTGATTGATGCTTGATTAATTCTCCTATTCTACAGGTGGAATTTGGTGGATTTCCTGAGCTCGCTTAGCTTACGTAATTGCGTGCAACTGCATTGCGAAACCTTGTTCAGACACTAGGGGCATTTAGTTTTGTGATAGTGCTTAAGCGCGACACCTGCTAAATTCTGCTAAGTTCTATTAGGTTCTGCTAAATTCTGCCATATTCCACCAAATTCCATTAAGTTCTGCCAGATTCTGCTATATTCCACTAAATTCTGCTAAATTCTGCTATGTTGCTAAAGTGACTAATTACGATTTTCCATGCCCGGCATGGAAAATCACTATTGGCTTGCTTACCACTAGCGCCTTGGCTACTGGCTTAATATCTTTACACTCTATTCCTGCCTCTCCGTCTTCTCCTCTTTCTACCTACTTAGTAACCTATAGCTTAATTATATTCGTATTAATTAGGTCCTTTAACGCCTGGTAGGGCTTTAATTTTGTTATAGCGTTAGTAGGGTTACTATTTCCATTAATCCACTTAATCTCTGCTATCTCTCTTTTTTTGTATAATTGTTATAGATATATTAGGTTAACTATAAGTCATTTCTCTTATGTTGTCCTAAGCTTAACTAAGCAGTTATATAGAGATTTTGAATTAGTATAGAGGATAACCAGTAGTTGTTCAAGTTGTAGGATTTTCTTAATAGTTGCTTTAATTGCAGCTCTGGTGTTAGGTCTATAGCCTTATAGTAACTAACTTTAGGTTCTAGTATTGGTGTTCCTAGCTAAGAGCTATTAAGTCCTTTTTTTGCCTAATATAGCCTCCATTAAACTTAATTGGGGTATTTGGTGTAAGCTTCTCTCTTTTTTTTACTAGGAACTTTACCTCCTAAAGTCTGGCTTCTTTAGCCTTTGCAAAGGTTTTATTAGTAAGGAACAGTATATTATTGGTTTACAATTCTATAATTCTAAAGCCGTTGTTATTCGTGTATAATAAGTAGGGGTTATATATTAACTAGTTTATCCGTAGCTTATTAAGGTGGTAACGGTAGTATATATTAAACTAATAGTTACTAGCTTCCGGGACACTGTATAGTGGTTTAATAACTTTTAGAATTAATCTATTCTTTAGTCTAAGTTCTAGTAGTGGGCGTATAAAGAAGTCTCTATTTAGGTGGGTACTGGACTATATATAAGCTTATGAGATATTATATAGGTATAAAGAAGCTAGTCTTCTTTTATTTCCCTATAGGGTTGCTATAAGTGTTAGGATAGTTCTCTGGCTAATACGTTAAATAGTTGGTAATTATATTAAGACTAGATCTTTGCTATAGTCATTATAGGCTTATATAACTAGTCTAGACTTCTTAAAGGCCTTATTTGTTCCAGCGTTCTTAATTTTATTAATAAATTAGGAGTTAAAGATTCTAACTCCTTCCAGGACGTCTGCTGTATTAATAAACTTAAAGACTCCTTTCTTAAGTAAGCTATTTATCTCCTTGCGTCGAGACTCTGTGAATAACGGTAAGGTATACTTAAAGGCTATAGTATTAAGTTTCGTTAGGCTGTTGTTAATGAATATCAATACATCTATGATGTTTTACTGGAGCTTTATTGGCGATCATTATGTCCATTTTAATTTTTGGGGGGGTGCACTAGCTGCTAGTTCCTTAGTTAGTTCCTTAGTTAGTTTTTCAGTTAGTTCTTCCTTTAGTTCCTTATTAGGTTTTTTTAGCTTGGGTTATAGGTATGGCTTTACTACTATAGTCCTAAAATTAGTAGGTCCACTAGGAAGTTATACCTTATATATCTCTCCGTTAATTCCAAGTAACTTAAATGGGCTAGTCTATCTACTACTCTATCTAGTATTGCCTTTGCGCCATATAAGTACTTCTAAGTTAAGGGGGAGGTTGTGGATTGTAGTGATAGATAGACCGTTTTATTAGTTTAGTATATTGTTAACTTGCTTCTTTACCCTAATCCTTGTGATCTCCTCTATTGCCTTCTTTATAGCTGCCGCTTGCTATATAATAGAGGATGCTGGTAGGTTGAGTTCGCTTATACAAGGATAGGCACCAAAGATAAAAAGTGTTAGGACTAAGCTGTCTAGGCCAGCTGTATTATTGGCGGCTTTTACTACTATTTATAGAGCTAATTTCTTGGTTATTTCTAAGTCCTATAGCTCCTCTATAATTATCTGGTATGCTTAGTATAGGGTTAGATAAGCTCTTTCTACTATTCTAATAGACTAGTAAGCTTCTACTAGGACGCTCTTAGTTAATATGGCTATTACTATAGTGTGCTATTAAAACTCCTTGCTTACGAAGTTCTTCCCGGCATTATAGGTAATGTAGTTAGGTGGTCTAATATAGGTGTTAATCTAGTATAGTCGTAGGATATCCTAAGTGTGCTTTACAGAGATGTTCCATAGCCATCTCGCGGCTTAAAATCTGGTAGCTTTGTTAATTACATAGAGAATAGGGCTTCTATTAATATATATAATATTAATAAAAATAGAATAGTTGAAATTGGAATCTTGGTCTTCCCATAATGTGAACTTAAACTATTTAGGGGATTTGCCGTGTTTCTAGTAGTGGGAATAGTACTTATGTAGCTTATCTGCCGATGGATGTCCAAAGCGGCGATGGAGTCGGCGGAGTTTAGTGGTGGTTAGGTGGCAAGGGTTTTGGTTAAATAAATGGGTTATAAATAACTATAGTAACTCTTCCTATAGTAAGAAGGGGTGGCCGAATTGGCGAACTACTAGTACCGATTTTGTTGGGGTAACTAGGACGTTCTTAAGGTTATTATAATAGGCTTTTACTGTGTCTATATCTATAAGACATAGTAAGAAAGGTATATTAGCCTTTATAATATAAAACTTAACGTTGCCAACTAGTGTATTGACTATAACGGAGCTAATAGAAGAGGTAGAGCCGATACTAAACTAGACGTTAATAGCGCCGGCCTTTAAGGTATTAATAACGGTATTATAGGCCTTCTTATATGCGAGGTATTATCTATAACCTACTATTAACCTCTTTAAGGCTCTGGTGTTAATTATCACTCTATAGAACTTATTAGAGGTATATTTGCTGATAGCAATATAGGTAAATGGGTTTAGGTTATTATAGTAAGCAGTTAGGTTAGTGCCAGTAATTATATAGGTAAAGGATCGATCCGCTAAGTCAGTTATAGTATTAATGGCTCCTTTATGCTGTATTGTTCCAAAAGAGGTAAGGAATAGTTCAATCTATTCCTAAGTTAAAGATACTAGTAGTGACTTAATATTGATTATAAGAGCTTCTATTACATCGTTAATAGATTCTAAATTAAGTTTATTATTATGATCTATTCCCTTATACTTAGTACAGCCATTTCGGAAATATTGGTAACTCGCTTAGAGCTAAACGTCGCGTACCACCCACCCTACCAAAACAATATACCCCCTATAACTTTACCAATATACCTTTATATTTTATAGATAGGGCCTTATTTTATAGCGCTTTGCTAAAGCTATAAAACAAGCTCCTATTTATATAATTTAGAGCTATATTAGTAGGACTGTAGAGGGTAGAGCCAAATATCGCGTATTACCTACCCTTTTAAATCAATTTACCTATTATAATTTTATCAATATGTCTTTATATTTTATAAATAGGGCCTTATTTTATAGCCCTTTACTAGACTTATAAAATAAGCCCCTATTTATATAAATTAGAGCTATATTAGTAGGATTATTGGGGGTATTATAGGGTACTGGTTTTTGGGGCGAGGTGGCTACTGCAGTTTTCTTATCTTCTGTAAATTCGCTTGATAAAAGCCGTCTATATTAACGACGCGCATCAAAAAATACACCCCTTATAACCCCACTAATATAGCTCTATATTTTATAAATAGAAGCCTATTTTATAGCTCTATCCTAGCGCTATAAAATAAGCCCTTATTTATATAATTTAGGGCTATTTTAGTAGAGTTATAGGGGGTGCTTGTTTGGGGTAAAAGCCCGCCCATATCGCGACGCGCATTAAAAAAGACACCCCCTATATCCCCACTAATATACCTCTATATTTTATAAGTGGAGGCCTAGTTTATAGCCCTATTCTAGGGCTATAAAATAAGCTATTATTTATATAAATTGGACTAATATTGGTGGAATTATATGGGGTGCTTTGCAACGGCTAGAAAATTTAAATTAAGGCTCTGCGCTGACTAATCAAACCACTCTGCCCCTAAAACAAGCACCCCCTACAACTCTACTAAAATAGCCCTAAATTATATAAATAAGGGCTTGTTTTATAGTCCTAAAATAAAGCTATAAAATAGGACTCTATTTGTAAAATATAGAGCTATGTTAGTGGGGATACAGGGGGTGTATTTTTTGATGCGCGTTGTTAATGTGGGCGGTTCTTATCAAGCGAATTTGCAGAAGATAAGAAAACTGCAGTAAAATCAGTCAGCGCAGAGCCTCAATTTAAATTTTCACAACCTTAGTAAAACACCTCTACAACTCCGTCAATATGGCTTTATATTTTAGAAATAAAGTTTTATTTTATAGCTTTGGAATAAAGCTATAAAATTAGCTATTATTTATATAAATTAAAGCTATGTTGGTAAAGTTATAAGGGGTAAATTGATTTAAAAGAGTAGGTAATACGCGATATTTGGCTCTACCCCCTACGGTCCTACCAATATAACTCTAAATTATATAAATAGGGGCTCGTTTTATAGCTCTAGCAAAGCGCTATAAAATAAGGTCCTATCTATAAAATATAAAGGTATATTGGTAAAGTTATAGGGGGTATATTGTTTTGGTAGGGTGGGTGGTACGCGACGTTCGGCTCTAAGCGAGTTACCGATATTTCCGAAACGGCTGTAATATATTACTTAGTATGTCTATTAAAGCGGCGGTTAAATCTGTCCTTAAACTTCTTCTTTAATTTATCACGTTCTTCTCTTAAGTGTTTAGATAACTAGCAACCTTCCTTATAGCAGACAAAGCAGCGCTTCTTAGGTAGTGTATATCGGTTAGGTAGTCTATTATACGGTTAAGATAGTGGCTAGGGGTACTGCTTATAGTAACGGCGGTTAGTAAAAAAAGCTTAGGGGTTTTCGTTATTTAACCTTTTAAAAGTTATAATAGAAGATTATAGGTTATTAATTAAGCTAGTTAGGTTATTAAAAGGTTTAAAGTAGGCATATTAATAAGCTAGTAACTCCTAGCAAGCGTTAATAAGTTTATTATAGAGGAACTTATTAGTACGTAAGTCTAGGTTAAGGCCGTACTAGAGGTATCTTAGTTCTTTAATAAGTAATTACAGACAGTCTAGGGTTAATTTTCTAGTATTCTCACCTTTGCTTATTATAGACCTTAAGGTTGTTAAGTTCTATTGCCCTAGTATGCTACGCCTATACTTAGGTCCCTTAAAGTAGTCGCGTGTAGTATTGCAGATTTGGTTAAACGAAAGGGTTAGGGTGACGTTTTTAAGGTTAGTGTAGTAGTGGTTAAGTGCTAAGCCGCGTAGTATTATAGGGTAGGCTTTGACCTTAGCTTCTTGGGGTATATTAGCTCTGCTATAAAGGTTGTAGAAGATGGTAAGTTTAAAGTTAAAATTGTTATTTTCTTCTATATATATCTTCGCGAGGTTTATTAACTCCTTACTAAAACCCTAGTTTTGACTTTGTCCCCTAGGTGGTTCTAGTTATAGGGTTAGGTTAATATAATTAGACTCCCGTTATAGGGGTAGTATAGGGGTAGGCTAGAGTGTGGCGGTAGGTAGTATTATAGGTAGAACAGGGTTTATAGGTAGTATCGTAAGTAGGGTAGGGTTTATAGTTGGTGAGATTAAGGTTAGGGTTTCGATAGTACTGGTACTAGTAAAGTTGTTTTTAAAGAGGTAGTTAATTCGTCCTAAATTAAACTTCCCTTTGGTTGCTATATATTCCCTAATCTTAAGCTTAGTCTATTCTATAGGTTCTTCTTTTTATAGGGTATTAAAGAGTGACTATAGGACTGTAATACGTCTATCCTTTTTAACCTATACTCTGTGAACTTAAAGGAAGTGTTAGAGGTTATAAATAGTTGTTTAGTTACAATTCCTAAAGACTTCTAGTGTAAAGGTGCTAAAGTTATCGCGGTAAAGCTCCTATAGGTCGTCGTCTGTTATATTATAAAGTCTATATTCTATAATCTTATATTATATAAATTTACTAATTTCTTCTTTATTAATGTTTTTAGACTACGCGTTAAGTCCTTTACTCTATCTCCTCTGTCCTTCTTTAACTTGTGCCCTAATGTCTAATATATTAATTCTTGTCTTATAACTTTTGTTGGGTTTAATTTTGGATTCTAAATGCGTAATAGACGCGAACTAAGGGCCTATTGAAAGGGGTTAGTTCTTTAAGTACCTAAAGGCTATATATAAAGAATTAAGGGCCTATTAGATAGGGGTTAACTTTTTAAATATACGTTAACTAATACTCCTTAACGTGATCTAGGTAGTATAAAATATATAATAGACGCAAACCAAGGGCCTATTAAAAGGGGTTGGTTCCTTAAATACCTAAGGGCCGTGTATAAAAAATTAAGGGCCTATTAGATAGGGGTTGACCTTTTAAATACACGTTAACTAATGCTCCTTAGTAAACGAGATCAGTAGAGGCCTATAGTAGGGACTAATCGAGCTTGTCACTTTTTGTAGATAATACGTCTCCTAATCTGTAATTACTAATTAGTATTCGTACCACTTCTGGTAATATATATCGCTATTGCAATAGTATGGAGTAGTAACTGATTTGATTAATGCTTGATTGATTCTCCTATTCTATAGGTGGAATTTAGTGGATTTCCTGAGCTCGCTTAGCTTACGTGATTGCGTGCAACTGCATTGCGAAACCTTGTTTAGATACTAAGATCTTACTAAGGGTATTTTCTAAGGTAATAGGGCGGTAGCTTCCTAGGATTAAATAATCTACTTTACCTTCTTTTTATAGAATAACCGTTATTATAGATCTTTTAAGTCGCGGGTAGTAGCCTATAGTAAAGTATACTCTGGCTATATCTGTAAGCTAAAGTGCTATAAGTAGTCTATAGGTCTTTAAGGCCTTATTTAAAATCCTATCTAGTTCTAGTACTATATTATTTAAAAGGCGGCTAATAGTTCGAACCATTTCCTCTACTATTATATCGCTATTAACCTATAGGCGAGTTACTAATATTTTACCTATAATGTTGCTAAGGTCTACTAGAGCTAGTTAGGGAAAGAACTTTTCTATAAGGATCTTTGCCTTCTTATTGTTATTATTAGTGGCCTATAATTCCCCTACTCTTTATAGAGGTAGTAGGTATAGATCTTTTACTAAACGCTCTACCTTTTTCTTTACCTATTTTGCTATAGCCTAAAGGCCTTTATTATAGGGGAGGCTTAGGTTAAAAGTATATTTGTTTATAAACCGTCTCTAGTTATTCCTTACTTTTTTTTTGTGTATTCTTTATATAACCGACTACTAGTACTATACTAAAATAGTACTTTATCTTATCTTATAACTTACCACCTTGTCTTTTAATATTATATACCTTACTACTCATTTCTATTACGTTGTCTATATCGGCTATTGACGGCGTTATTATTAGCCTCTCGCTACATATCTTATGTATATATTATATCTAATTTCTATATATTTAGAATAAAGTCGTTTACTTAATTCTCCTATACTATAAAGCTTATACTTTAACTAGTTTCTTATATCTTTATATCGTCTCTTATCTTTAGGGTTATAGCTACTTATATATTTCCTTTTTACTTATTATTAGCTAATAATAAGAACTATATATTATATAGACTATATATTGCGTATAGGGGCCCAGTTTTAAGACCGGGCAGTTATAAAGGATATTATTACGGTTACCTTGGGTTGCCCTTAGGACAACCTCTAAACGCCCCTTAGTTAGTTGCCAGTTACGTGCTAGAGGCATATACCTATAGTATATAGTCTCTATAATCCCAAAGGCCTTGCCTCCTTAAGGATTTGTTTTTCTTATTAATCTATCCTATTCCTATAATCGTGCCTTATAGCCCCCTATTTATAAAGTCCCCTTATATTTAAATCCTTCCTACTCCTTTTTAGAAGGGTAGCTAGCTTTAAGGACCAGATTGTTTGTTTATATCTTTTATTTATATCTACTATTTCTCCTTTAAAATCTCGCGATAACCTAATAGAAACTCTATAAATACCCTATGGAAAGCCGTTGCCTTAAGGCAGGAAGGTCCCTCTAATAGTAAGAGATTACAATAATATAAACCTCTAGGTAAGATAGCTGAACGAGCCCTAATACCTAGATGGACTAAGAGCTTAAAGACTCTTGTATACCTATAGTTACTAGCAACGCTAAGGAAAACGCAAATACTCTCTATAATGGTTACAATACTACTAAAAAGTAGCTAGAACCCCTTTAGCCTAACTTAGGCCAATTAAAAGATTAAGCGCTAAAGGCAACCCTAAGATCTTCCCCTAAATTAAAAATGCTAAAGGAATATACTAATATGCCTAATTAGGAACCTAACCGAAACCCTCCTAGAAGACTACTAGCTTATAATTAGTATAGTGGTAGCGTATAGACTGCTTATAAGCCAAGCAGGTCTACTACTTTAGGTAATCCAACTTAACCACTAATTTAAGACTTAAGCCTTATAGGGAAACCCGTATTAACTACTAGTACTAATACTACCTTTATAGCCGGAGCCACCCTAGGCCCAAGGTTAGAAAGTTAAATACCCTATACCAATTTTCTCTAAGGAGGATATTAGGAAGCTGCTATAAGGCTCTCGAAAGCTATATGGGAAGGAGCTATTAATAAATATATTAGAAACCTTTAGGGGTAGGTCTAGATCTAGTAGAGCTTAATTTAGGCTAGATAAAATCTTTTATAACCTAGCTAAGGCTAAGGGCCTCTTAGGGGCTACCTAGTACCTACCTAAGGAGGTATAGAAGACTTAGAGAGGTATCTATATAGCGAATAGAAAAAGGATATAGACCGACTTGCTAAGGCCTCTAGTAGTTTAGAACTCTACTATAGATCTAACGCCTAATATTTGGACGATTTGGGTTTATAAAATAGATAACTTCTTTAAGATATTAATAATATAAAATAATATCAAAGAGCGTACCTAATAGATTATTAGTAAGATTAAAGATTAATCCTTAAACTAAATCGCACTAAATTAGCTTAATAAAAAGCAAATTACTATATAGCCGTAGCTGTAAACCTTTCTAAAGAAGTAGACTTAAGATCTGCATATTATATAATATAATTATATAGAACTATTCTGGAATGGGATATAGCTTAATCGCTATAATTTCCACCAGTTTATAAACTTTATAGAAACTTATACTGAACTAATGGATTTAAAGCCCTTTAAAAATAAGGACGGTAGTATTTATAAGAAAATTGGATTTATCTAGGCTGGAATTAAGCTAGCAATTTATAATAAAATAAAGCGCGTAGGAGCCCTATTGCGGATTACTATATATACGGATTTTAAACAAGCGGTTTTAAACGCTAAAGATATAGTAAGGAACTAGACCTCTTCCGGTAAGAAGCTAGGGGGTAACTAAAAGTATAGGCACTCTAGTAGTAATATAGGGCAGACCTAAACTTTAAAGAAGCCGTTTTTAAAGAGAAATCTAAAAGGGTTAAAGTTAGGGACCTTAAGTAATAGGAAAAACTTCTAGGGCTAACCTAATACCCATCTAGCACCCTTATAGGAATACTCTAAAAAGTTAAGAGAAAACTTCTCTGGAGGCAAACTTGATTAAAAAAATAAGTAGGGTAATAACTGTACTAATAATCTAAAAAAAGAAAATGCCTAGTTATAGACCTCTTCTGGCTATAACTAGGGCAAGATATAGAAGGAGAGACTCTTTGTATTACTGTTAAGCTAGAAATAGCACTCCCTATAGGCGAGGTATATTAGTTCTAAGCACTATATAATAGCGGCGCTAAAATTAATCTTATATAATATAATTTAGTAATACTTAGATATAGATAGCTAAAATAATATAACCCTTTAATTAGCTGGGTTAAAGAAATACTAAAGTTCTATATAACCTACTACCGAAGTTATTACTTCAAATACCATTTACTATATAAATATATATATAACTATTTAAATTTAATATAATACGAATTACCCTTACTATAAACTTTAAACTAATATAATAAAGCTATAACTGCTAATTATAGTAAAGAATATGAAGATGTTTTGTTAAAACCTTTTAAATTTTATATAATATAAGCCGCGCTCTTTATTTTATTAGTAAAAAGATAAGATTATAAAATCTTTACTATAATAATAGAAGACATTAAAAAAGCGCTAAAATCGAAGTAATCTATTAACCCTTAATCTCTTATACCTAAAGAGTATTATAATCTAATTAATAAGTTTAAAAAACGATTTATAGACTAACTACCCCTATACTAAGATAAGTACGATTTTAAGATAGAACCTGAGCCTGGTATAATACTAAAGTTTGGTCTGCTGTATGGTATATTATAAGAAGAACTGCTTATAATGCGATGTTACTTTAATAAATATCTAGAAAAAGGATTTATTCGCCCTAGTTAATCTCTATTTGCCTTATTCATACTATTTATTAAAAAGCTAGGAGGAGGCTTAAGATTTTACATTAATTATTAAGCTTTAAACGCAATTATAATTTAAAACCAATATATAATTTCTCTAGTTTAAGAAACGCTTAACCGCTTAATAAAGGCACGGTACTTTACAAAGCTTAATATAGTTGCTGCCTTTAACTAAATCCGTATCTATAAAGGAGATAAGAAGTATATAGCTTTTTGTATACAATAGGGACTCTTTAAATACTTAGTAATGCTATTTAGTGTAAAGAATGGTCCTAGTACGTTTTAGTAATGCGTTAATAATACGCTTTATAAATCTCTTAACGTATTTGTTACCGCGTATATTAATAATATCTTAATTTACTCGTTTTTGCTTTCTAAATATTAAAAACACGTCTAAATAGTTCTTAAACGCCTATAAGACGCAGGTCTATATGCGATATTTAAAGATTTCTAGGATTTCCAAATTTCTATCATTAATTTATTAATTACTTCTTAAAAATTGTTTAGCTATTAATAAACTTAATAAAAAAGAATATAAGATTTAAATGGACTAATGTGGTTAATGGGTTTTTGACCTCTCCCTAGGTTATAACCGATTGGAAAATCAAAATTAGCCAAAATGCTAATTTGGTGGTAAACAACTAACAAAAGTTTAAATCGGTCATAATTAGGGGAGTGGCCAAAACCCCGTTAACCACGTTACTAAATATAAATAAGCTTTTAATAACCTAAAATATTATTTTATAACTGCTCCAATTCTCGCCTACTTTAACCCTAATATTAAATACATTGTTAAAATAGATTCGTCTAATTATATACTAGAAGAAGTGTTATTATAATATAATAAGAACGGCGAACTGCGTCTAGTAGCCTTCTTCTCTTAAAAACTCGCCCCTACTAAATTAAACTATAAGATATACAATAAGGAACTGCTTATAATTATTAGATGCTTTAAATAATGGCGCTTAGAACTTAAAGGATTATTATTCCTAATACGTATATTAACGAACTATAAAAACCTATAGTACTTTATAACTATAAAGCTGTCACGGAACGCCGCCGCAGAAGCCTCTATGGGAGACTCCCTAGCGGAACCCCGTGCCCTCGCGTACGCTTCGCGTACAGCTTACGTCAGCCACGCGTAGTATATCACCTTCCTACGCCCTCGATCCTTACGATTGATCGCGTAACGTCTTGTAGACTCCTCAAATACATACGCTCTGTAGCCATTGCCCCCGTCCCGTGACATTACGTTGCGTCTTTTTTTTTTACCACTGATACCTAGCCTACGACCAATTCTATGTCTTTACGATACTGCAGGCGCTGCTAGAAGCAGCGTGTCTACGAGCAACCTCCGCACTATAATAGTAAGACGATATTCCTTACTAGCCACTATGTTAAGCCTAAAGAGTAACCTAATACCCTAACCTAACCTACGACGCCAATTAATCCCAGGAGAATTCAATTTATTAACCCTAGCCTTAACCCCTAAGGGCAAGCCTAGCGGCTTAAAAGAGTTACAACTACGAGTACCCCTAAGCACCCAGCACTACCTTAAAGACGATAAGAGTTAACTAGCCTAGCAGGATGGGTACACCCCTATTAGTATAGGTGGCCATAGCGACAACCTTGACGAGATAGACACTGGCGACGTCTTATCCTTTATTGATTATACAGCCACGGAAAAGCAACTAGAAGGGCAGCTACCTATTGAGATTAAAATATGAGACGCCGAGATGTTTGTATAAATGGTAGTACGAGAACCTAATAAATACTACCGCCTTCTATAGAACTACCACCTAAAGCTTATGCGAGCTGAACTGCGTGCTGCCTAAGATCACGATATTATCCAAGACTTATAAGCTAGTAAGGCGCTTGCTAATAATATACGCCAAGAGACTAAAGATGACCTCTATATATCTAAGCGCGATGTTTAACGATTAAAGAAAGCTAAGATTATATTTATTGCCTAGGTTACTAAAAAGGAGGGTATAATTAAATACCTATAGTCTTAGCTTAACAAGCACATCTATAATAATGCTAAGCACCTCCCTACTACGTACTACACCACCTAAGTCCCTACGCCTTCGGCAACCTTACCCACCTAATGCTTGGCCGAAAGTTAGCGTCAAGCAGCTTTACCTAATAGGGACGACCCCTATAATAGCGACTGAACTCAAGCTATAATTGCGGGGTCTAATATACAATACCTTAATCCCCTAGTCTTCTAGGAAGACCGCAAGGAATACAGCTACTAGGAGATGTAAATTTGCAAAAAACTAACCTAGAGCGCCTGCCTTTTTCCTAAGGAGGATACTAAGATTGGTTATATTATTGGGCGTATAAAGGGTACCCTATTTAACAGACTCTTCGCCTAATAGGAGACCAATAGCCCCCAGAAGTAGTAGTCCCACTATAAGGTCCTTAATGATTTTAACCTAATATATCGCAACTACGACCTAGTGGCCACTAGTTGAGCCAAACTACGCGCCCTAAAGATGAGTTCTACTAAGTTATTTAATGAGTTCTATGTTAAGTTCTAGGAATACACTGGAGTCCTCTCCTAAGATAATGCTGAAGACCAGGAAGACCTCCTTGAAAAGGTTACCTATTATCTTAGTTATACTGCCGCTAGTTATAATTACAATAACGTTTACAGCATGGTGGCAGCCCTACGGAAGATTAAACAACGGCTGAATTAGATCTCCACTGCTAACCCTCGCCTAAAGGCTCTTATATAAAAGCCCTCCGGACTAACCACACCTACATACACTAGGTCACTAACGCCTACTACTAATACTATTACCGGAGCCAATATTAACCTCTCTATTCTAACCTTCCTATGTAAACTCCTAGACGGAGAGCGTAAGCTACTTTAGAAGCTAGGGCGCTGCTATAGATGCCATTAAGAAGGCTGTTATTACGAAAACCTAAACTGCCTAATGGCTAGGTTTAGTAATTGCTATTTAATACCTAACTTTATACCTTGAACACCGAATACCTCGCTACGCACTGTTACCGTATAAGATAAAGAAGCAGCAGCAGCGGAAGTAGTGGGAAATGCTTAGTCCTAGCCCTAAGTTACGAGCTAGGACAACCTAATAATAGAGGGATCTATATATTGGCCTGCTTAATAAATAACTCAGTAAGAATAGACAGACGGAAATAGATAGTTTTACCTATAATAGGAACAACTGCTAAAAAATAATATAAAGACCGTTCTATAATTGACTATGGAGCTACTAATAAATTTATAGATACCTAATTTATGCGTAAATATAACCTATTGACTTTACCCCTTACCAAAGCCCGCGCCCTATAACTTGCTGACGGTAATTGTACTGCATAAAAGATTACTTATATGGCACAACTCTACCTGGATATAAACGGACACTAAAAAGAGCTCTGGGCCTATATTATACTACTTGCTAATTACCCTATTATCCTTGGAATAAACTGGCTTAAGCAGTATAACCCTATTATTAACTAGAAGAAAAGAGAAGTGACCTTTAACTTTAACTACTACAAAGAGACCTGCTTAGGGTATAGCCTAGCCGCCTCTACCTACTCCCTAGGATATTAACCTAAAGAACCTCTAATTACACCACCCATAACTAATTATTACTATATTAGTGCCGCAGCCTTCTATTACATAGCACGAAGGAAGAGCTGGGTTATTACAGCAGCCTTCTACTTACGGCTATATAAACTTAATAAAGAATAGGATTACGTCTTCTATAGTAATAGGATAGATCTGGTGGACCTCCTAGAGGATAACACGCCTATAGAACTTAATAAACTCTTAACCTTAGACTTTAAGAAGTTTATAAAGCTTAAAAAGGGACTTACTAATAAGGAACTCTGTAAGCTCCTCCCTAAGAGGTACCACAACTTTATCAATATGTGCTTATAAAAGGGCGTAGATATACTCCCCCTATATTAACCTGATGACTATGCTATTAACATTAAATAAGGAAAAATGCTACCTTATAAGAGACTCTACTTAATGTTAAAAGACGAACTTCTAGTTATAAAAAAGTATATCAATGAGCACCTTAATAAAGGGTTTATTCGTCCTAGTATATTACTAGCAGCCGCCCCTATCCTTCTCGCTAAGAAGCCTAGAGGAGGTATTTGATTCTATGTTAACTATAGAGGACTTAACGCTATTATGATTAAGAACTAATACCTAGTACCACTTATACGTAAGACCCTTAAGCGGCTTAGCTAAGCTAAAATCTATACTAAGCTTGATATTATCGCCGCCTTTAACTATCTCTAAATATAGGAAGGTGACGAATGGAAAACCGCATTTGCATCGCGCTTTAGCCAATTTGAATATACCGTTATGCCCTTTAGTGTATGTAACGGCCCAGGCACATTCTAAAGCTATATTAATAACGCCTTATGGGACTACCTTAATGACTTCTACTCGGCGTACCTGGACGATATATTTATTTACAGCAATAACCCTTTTAAGCATACTGAGCACGTTTAAAAGGTTTTATAGCGCCTTAGGGAAGCAGGACTCTATATTAATTTAAAGAAGTGCGAATTCTTAGTTATAGAAGTAAAATACCTTAGACTAATTGTTACTACTAAGGGTGTCCGTATGGACCCTAAGAAGGTATGTATAATTACTAAATAGCAAGCCCCTAACTGCATTAAGGATGTATAAGCCTTCCTTGGTTTCGCCAACTTCTATTAGAAATTTATATACAACTCCTTAGGCGTAGTAGCATTACTTACAGCAATAATATAAATGAAGGGCCTTTCTATAAAAGGAAGAAAAATGTACCTACGCTTTGCCTAGATGCCTAACTGTAAGAAGGCGTTCTAAGACCTTAAAAATGCCTTTACTAAAGCACCTATTCTAGCTTACTTTATACTAGGACGACAACTCTATCTTAAAACCGACTCCTTAGACTACGTTAACGCAGGCGTCCTCTTTTAGATAGATAATAACGGTTTTCTCTACCTAGTTGCATTCTACTCGTCTAAGCTTATACTATAAGAGTGTAACTATAAGATCTATAACAAAGAACTCCTTGCGATTATATAAGTATTTAAAGAATTCTGACCAGAACTCTCCTTAGTAGAACCTGACTAGCTAACTAAAGTCCTTATAGATTATTGCAACCTTAAATACTTTATGACTATAAAGTAGCTAAACTGATGCTAAGCACATTAGAACGAGTTCCTTTTTGGTTTTAACTTTAAAATTGTATATAGGCTGGGAGTATAAGGTATAAAACTTGATAGCCTAATACGCCGCTTACAAGATCTTCCTTAGTTAGAGGATAACCCCTATAATTAGTTCTAATAGTAGATAATTTTAAAAGTAAGGAACCTGGCCCCTGGCATGCTACCTATAACAGAACTATCCGCACCTTAGCTTTATGCTATAGACTTAAAGCCGCCCCCCGAAATTAACGAGCTTATTGCTGCTATATATAATATCTCTATTAACCCGTTATTACACCAACTTATTACCGTAAAAACTGCTAGCGCCTGTAAGCCACCCACTAGCCTCTGAAACTTAGGCTAAATTGATATAGTAGCCTTAGAAGTAAAGGAGAACAGACTCTACTATAGAGGCCGTCTATTTATCCCTAATTTAGAAGACCTATAATGGTAACTAATCCAGATGGCCTATAACCTCCGGTTAAGCGGTTACCCAGGTAGAGGAGGAACTTATAAACTCCTTAGCCGATACTACTTCTGGCCTAAGATAATAGACTTAGTTAAACGCTTTATAAGCGCCTGCCACGGCTGTAAGCGCGCTAAGGCCTTTTGCACTAAGTACTAAGGACTACTGCACCCGCTACCAATCCCTATACGGCAGTAGGCAGATATAGCTATAGACTTTGTTATTAACCTACCACCCTGTGAATGGTATAGTTGTACCTATAAGAACATCCTAATAATAATATACCGACTTATAAAGGAACGTTACTATGTCTTAACTAAAGGTATAGCCGTTAACAACGTCGTAGACGCTTTTCTTTGCAAAGTCTACCAACTATATAGGATACCTGACTCCATTACGTCTGACTAGGGTATGTAATTTGACTCTAACCTATAGAGATGGATCTGTTAACGTCTTAGTATCTCTGTTAAGATATCTATATCCTTCTACTATAAGACTGTGGGACAGCCAGAAAACGCTAACGCTAGTATAAAGGCGTACTTATGATAGGTCGTTGCCTACGGCTAGGATAACTGGGTAGATTACCTCCTATTAGGCAAGTTTGCAGCTAATAACTACGTCTTAGCCACTATAGGACTTACTCCGTTCTTTATAAATAAGGGTTATTACCCCTAATCCGGCATAGAGCTACTAGAACCTATTAATAAGAAACTGCTATATGGAAAATGCCTTAAGATGCTACTTGCCGACCAGTATACAGACCGTATAAAAAATCTACTTAACTACTATAGGGGAGAAATGGCCTGGGCTTAAGTAAAGTAGGCCTACTTCGCTGACCGTTATAGAACGCCACCACCGGAGATGCGTGTTGGCGACTGGGTATGGCTAGATGTATATAATATCTCTATATAGAGGCCTATAAAGTCACTTGATTATAAGAACCTTAGCCCCTATTAGATTAAATGAGTTATTAATAGGGGAGCCATATATAAGCTAGAGCTCCCGCCGGCCCTAGCCACCTATGGGATATAGCCTGTATTTTACCTATAGCTACTATACCTTTACTAGCCTAACCCCTTACTGGGATAGATATAGCCTAAACCCCTACTAGTACTAATCTGAGATAAGAATGAAGACAAGAACCATAAGGAGTGGACTGTTAAACGAATTATTAACTCTAAATACTTTAGCAAAGGCAGAGGACGGCGGCTTTACTATAGAGCTATCTATATAGGATTTGACATAGATTAGCCAAAATGGCAACTATAGGAAGACTTTAAAAATGCAAAGGACCTAATTAGCGACTTTTACTACGCGAATCTACAGAAACTGGGCCTAAGCAGAGATTTTATGCCTAATCCTCTATAGGAGCCCTTATAGAGTTTAATTGTTGTACACTACCACATAAGGGCAAATTGCCGTTAGATTGCTGTAGATTGCCATTATATAACCGAAAAATTGTTAAAATGTTCAGGAACTTTAACCGCCGGTTAAAGTTATCTAATTGGTTAAATTCTTGGGTGCTAAGCCTTATTACGCAATGTTGCTGCGGACTGTAAAGATATTAGTTTAGCTTACCGCCTTCTACTAAGCCAATAGCGATTTTCTATTCTAGGGATGGAAAATCCTGATTGGTCTATTTAACGATTAGAGCTGGTAGAACTCTACACCACTAACCCCTTTAGCGTTATTTCTTTTCCTTCTCTATGCCTTAAGCGTTCCTTCTATATGTATATAGTAACCACAGCGTCGCCGGAGCTCCGCCTCTATAAGAGGGGGGGTAGTGTCACGGAACGCCGCCGCAGGAGCCTCCATGGGAGACTCCCTAGCGGAACCCCATGCCCTCGCGTACGCTTCGCGTACAGCTTACGTCAGCTACGCGTAGTATATCACCTTCCTACGCCCTCGATCCTTATGATCGATTGTGTAACGTCTTGTAGACTCCTTGAATATATACGCTCTATAGCCATTGCCCCCGTCCCGTGACAAAAGTAATTAACATGACGCTAAATTTGTTAGGCCAAATACCTCTTATAATTTAACTTTAAGATTATATACTAACTTAGTAAACTCAATTAGAAGCCCAACTTATTAATATAATAATTATAGGACTTACCTATAAACGCCTCTAATAAACGGATTATAAATTAATTATAAATTCTACTACCTCCTAAAAGCTTTAAGAAACTACGCCCTATATTCCTAGACGCGGAGCTTAATAAAAATAAGTTAGAAGTTAATAAATAGGAAATAGAAATTAATAAGCTAATAAAATATAAATATAAGAACGATATATTAATAATAGATATAATAAAAGCGATTTAAATAGGAAAACGATAATATAAGAATATTACACTTACTAAATGCGAAAATTAAAATAATCAATTATACTATTAATAGAAGATAGTAGTTCCGAATTCCAACCCTTTATAATTTAAAATACTTAGATTTATATATAACTCCTTTATAGTAGGGTATTCTGGCCGTATAAAGACTTATAAAATTGTTTAATAAGTATACTATTAGTCTATAATGCACGACTATATATAAAAATATGTTTAAGTATATAGAATGCACGTGCGTAGAAAGACCTCTTATATAAAAAAGTAAGAAGTACTTTAACTACTATTAATTCCAATATAAAAATGGCGCGATATCTTAATTAACTTTATAGTTAATTTGCCTAGTAGTAATAGGTTTACAAGTATTATAGTAGTCGTTAACCGTCTTATAAAAATTTAATATATAATCCCCATGGACTTAATTAATATAATATTAGTAGCCAAATGTTTTATTAAGTATATCTTTAAGCTATACAGACTTCCTAACTTAATAATATCTAACTATAAAAACTAGTTTATTTTAGACTTCTAGTAAGCTCTATATAAGTAATTAAGTATTTAAATATAACTCTTAACTATATTTTATCTAAAGATAGATAGTTGAACTAAAATTGTAAACGCGATTATAGAATAATACCTATAAATATACTGCTTTTACCTATAAGATGGCTAGGAAAAATAACTACCTTTAGCTAAGTTTACTATAAATAATATAATAAATATATTAATAGGCGTAACGCCATTCTACGTAATTTACGGATAAGACCCTTAACTTAAATTTAAACTATAGCCTAAAATTAGTATAAGAGAACCTATAATTAAACGGATTTAGTTAATTAACGTATATTACTTTAAGGGTATTATAAATAGTAAAATATATTTAAGGTGTTTGCTTATCCGCATTTTTATAAAAGCGTAGTATATTAGTTTGCTATATATTAAGGGTTTACTATTAAGGCCTTATAGGCCTTAGGACTTATTAAGTTTCTTTAAATTTAGGTAGTAAGTTTTCGCGTAGTTTATATCAATAAAGCCTATACTAGTAGCTCCGCTATCTATTAGGATTTATACTTCCTTCCATTTTCTAAGTATTTAAATTTCGCTAAGTATATTAAAGGAGTTATGTTATATATTAGCGCTAAAAGAGCCTAGACACTTATACTCTTCCACTTCCTATCCTAAGGCGCAACTTAGCCCTAGGATAATTCGTTTTCTAAGTTAACTAAAGGCGTGACGTCAGAAAAAAATTTACTAGCATTTTTGCAGTATTTGGCGGCATTTGGCGGCCAAATACGCATTTCGCGCATTGTAATGTATAGCGTATAGTATTAACTAAGGAGCGGCATACTACCGTATTTAATAGTAACCAATAATAAGGTGCAGCTAATTGCGGATTTATAGCCACCTAGGTAAGTAGTACCTTTATTCCATTAAGCTTTTTTATACTTAATGCGCAATTAATATATAATGCCCTTCTCGCGCGTTCTGTATATCTTGCTTACTTTAAATAATAGATAAGCGTTGCTCTTTCCGCGTACTTAATAGTAGCTAGCCAAATAAATTATATTATTTTAGATAATTTAATATAATATAATAATGGTTCTCTTCTACCTATCTATTTACTAACCTATCTACCTACCTGCCTGTCTGCCTGCCTATCTACCTACCTACCTGCCTACCTACCTACCTGTGTTAGTATCTAATTTAATTTAGAAGAGGGGTCGGCCTAATTAAAGGCTCTGATTTGGTAATAGGCCGATATTAAAGCTCTGGTTCAATTCGATCAATTAACTAATTAAATTATTTATAGTGTTTGCTGGCTAGTTATTTAAAAGGTTGTTATTTAGTATAATAGGACTAGCCTAGTTATAGTAGGAATGTCTTAGTAAAATACTTAACAGATAAGTTCTAAGGCTTTAATTAAATTCTGCTAAATTCCGCTAACTTAATTAAATTCCACTAAGTTCCACTCTTAATTAGATTCCACTAAATTCCACTAATATAATAGAATTTGGTTAAAACCTATTAAAATCCGCATAGGCTTGTGCCCACGCGTCTGCTACTAAGACTCTAAATATTTAGTTATAAGTTTCCTATATTCCTCTCTCTTCTTTATATAACGTCTTGTATTTAGCAAGAGCTATATACCCTTAGATTAGATAGAATTTATATTATTCCTTTAAATCTTTCCTAAAGCCTCTTTGCGCCCTTATATTACGTTATATTAAAATAACTACTATTAAAATTGCAAACGAACCTAAATTCCTTTTAATAACTATGAGTATTATAACCCTAGTTAGGGAACAGTTAACCATAATATAATAGTCCTTTATGGACGCCTTAGCTTAGCAGCGGGCTATACTAGAAGTTTAGTACTAGTAATTAATAAAAGCACTTTATAAAGAACTCTGTAATATTAAGGCACTTATATTATAGACCCTAACAATAACACCTATAAATAAGATTAATATAATAGTATCTAAACCTAGCCCGTTAAATAAGAATATAGAATTGGTAATAGTAGCTTAACCTATATATATAACAAACCAAGTACCTATTATAAAATCTAAAAAGCTCCCTAATCCTCTAATATTTAATAAAAACCAAAATAACCTACGTCACTTTATAACTAAGCTCCGTCTTAAACTCTTAATAAACTATAATTAATACCCTACTAAAGCTAGCAAGGTTAGCTATAGAATGTTCCAATTAAGCAAGGACGCTATATAAACCATAGATCCATTCTTCTATAATGGCACTTTTATTAATTTTAAAACTTTTATCTCTCTACTAAAATAAATATATAATAACGCTACCCGCAAATATATAGCTGTTACTAAACTTAAAAACCTATAATAACGGAACTAAGACTTTACTAGCTTCTTTTTAGAATTTTTAGGTTTTATTAGTAAGCTAGATTAGAATAAAGCCACTAGAGTTACTACCCTTTAATAAGCTATTTTGGATAAGATTAGAGCCTAATTAATAGGTAGAGAACTGCTAAAAACCCTATCTAAATTTGCTATGGTATGTTAATAAATTAACAAGAACCTTTAATATAATAAATAAACTCGTTCTCCAAAGTTAACTATACCTTATATTTAAAACTCTATAAAACTAGTATATACCCTAAAGCGCAGTCCATCTCTAAAACCTAAAAGCCCTATATATAACCATATAGACCTTAATGCCGCTTAATCCTATATATCCTTAGGAACTAATAAATAAAGAACTTAAGCTATAAATGGAGAATGCTTTAGATGTAGTAAAAAAGGATATATTTAAATGTATTGCTAAACTTACCCTTTTAAAAAAGTCCGCCGTAGTTCCTCCTAATCCTTAAATTATACCTATTCCTTAAGTTATACTTATTTCTTAAACCATACCCACTCTATAAATTATATTTGGTTGCCATAAAGCATCTTACCTTTAGTTAACTTAGAAAACGAATTATCCTAAGGCCAAGTCGCGCCTTAGGATAAAAAGTGAAAGAGTATAAGTGTCTAGGCTCTTCTAGCGCTAATATACAGCATAACTCCCTTAATATACTTAGTAAAATTTAAATACTTAAAAAATCGAAGAAGGTATAAATCCTAATAGATAGCAGAGCCACTAGTATAGGCTTTATTAATATAAACTATGCGAAAACTTAACGCCTAAATTTAAAGAAACTTAATAAGCCCTAAGGCCTATAAGGCTTTAATGGCAAACCCTTAATATATAGTAAAAAATAAAATGGAGACCACGCATTAGGAAATAGAGGTTCCTTTACAGGCAAGGCGCGCTCGCTTTTCTACCTTAGTTTGGCCAAGACCTAACCTTAACCTCAACCATAAAAGGCCTTCTCCCTTACTGCTTTTGCCCTTATGCTCTATCTCCTCTTTTCTTTCCCACTACTATACCACCTTAGACTCTAGCTGTCAGCCATAAGGCATTTTCTATCCCCTTAGCGTCTATATAGGTACTCTACCCGCCTTCTCTAATCTCTATATATTTTATACTAACAATTACCCAGCGCTGCAACTTTTCGGCCCTTTCTATAGGATATATTCATACTCTCTCCTGGTGTTAACGCATGCTTTAGTCCTACTATATTCCTCCTTTCTTCTCTTATTTCTTCTCTCCTCTCTCCTCTTCTCTCTCCTCTCCTCCTACCTACGTCCCCTACTAATTAGTGCACCAGAATAACATTTCCGTTCATCTTCTTCTTTACCTCCGCCTCTAGCAGTGTCTTAGGCGTAACTATAATATATAACTTAATCCCTGTCGGAACAGCTATAAATAGCTATAAGGCTATGCGGAGAACCACCTGGTAATAGATTATATAGGTTATAGCTACTATAAGCTGCAGGACGCGTTAGGCAGTATTATATTACAGCATTATAATAAAGGTAAAGCCGGACGCTAAAGTAGGTCCTTAGTAAAACCACAGGCTAATACCAGTTACTCAGCTTAGTTAAAGCTGCGCCGCCAGAAGCTAGAAGCCCTTATCCTCCTTAGCGCCTTCTTAACCTAGGCCTAGACCTTATTCTTCCCTAATAATTAGAGAATTATATTACAATTAGAGAAGCCACTGGGCTTTAGTCTAATCCAGCCCCCTATTTAGCTAAGGAGGCATAGGTTATATAGAAATATCCTTTATATAAACCTAAGACTTACAAGACAGAATCTAGGGGTAAATAGCCTATCTAGTAGCACAGCCTAGCTTCTAGTAGAGCTAGTATTATAATCTTGCTCTTAGCTAACAAATACTAGAGAAAAATTTATATATTTAATTTCCTAATAGAGACGGACTTTATATAGTGGCTGTATTAGCTAAAAGGGCGTAGGGAGATAGATATAGGCATAATCGCCTAATCTACTCGCGCTATCTACCCCCTTATATTGTTTGTAACATCTAGCTATAGGCAAGAGTAAAAGCAAGGCTTTTACACATATTTAGGAGGTTAAGTAGCAGCTGCAAGCTCTATAAAGTATAACTAAGGAAGTTCCTTAGATCCAGGGAAGAGATTTAAGAATACCCTTATTACTTAAAGTGTCTTTTAATACTCACAGCAGAATTACAGCACACCCCCTACCTATCTAACCCTAGGAACTATGGTCTCGCAAAGAATCTAACACAAAAGATCTAGTTTGCTAGTATGATTAGGTTGGAAAACAAACATATTAGCACTAGCCCTAACTCTAAGAAATAAGGGCAGAGAAGGCACTTTACCACTAACCTCCTTAATAAAAAGGCTTAGTGCAATACCCCTGTTAAAGGCTAAATGTGCCAGCCTAGTTAGTTAGGTCTTAATTGCAGTTTCCTAATAAGCGTTAATCTTATAATAGAGTTTAAGCCTATATAAACCTTTATACGTTATAAACAGTAATTGCCAACAAAGCGTAGATTACACATTTTAATTCGCTACTAAGCTAGTAGGGTTATTTTAGTATAGATACTACGGATATAAGCTGGTGGTAAAGAGGGGACTAGCATAGACTTAAAAGCCTAGCGTAACCCGTCCTTTAGGGCTATTGGAAAGACAAGACAATAACAATTCTAACAACAATGGCGGTAGCAACAGTGGCATCTTCTTAACCCCTTTATTTTTATTTAGGAATTTTACTTAAAAATATCAATTTCTATACTACACCTCCTAAAAAACTAAAGGCTTCTTAGTATTATATAATTACGGCTTTTAAGGCAAATATAAGCAACAAACCTAAAAAGAGGACAAAAAAGGAGAGAGTACCTCGCTTTCCTCCAAAAGATAATCCTATAAAATATTTAGCCTAATTACGCTTAGGCAAGTTATTCCATATTACCTTTTTTAAACATTCCACCTAATAAGGCACCCGTAGATTCTAAGGCTTTTAATAAGTATAAAGATATTTACAAAAATAAAAGTAATAGCCAAGACGCTTGTAACGGAACCTTGTAGCAAGAACTACGGTGGGTCCTATTATTAGGCTAGGTATGTAGGTATAAATAATAAATCAACAACGTAATAACAATTGGTGGAGTGGTTGCCTAACAGATTAACTCTAATTGTATTCTAAGATTTACTATAAAGAGATAACTATCTGGGTAGGGACTGTGGTCCTTTAAATACACAACCATACGCCTAAGAAATCCCTTCGCTCCGTGAGGTATATAAGGTACGTAAGGTACGTAACAGACTTACAGACCTTACAGGCCTTACACACCTCGTTATGTGACCTTGGTTACCATTCCTCGTTATATAGCTTAACTAGGTCCATTCTGGACCGTGCCTATATTAACCAACTAGCTTCTACCAACTCTTCTCTAAGTAGTTATAACATTATACTTAAGCTGTCCGTAACACTATCTACCTCCTCTTTATCTTTATCCTTAAAGATTTCTAATATCTCTAAGTCGTCCACTAGAGGTATAATGTCCGTTTAATTAATCTGGTTAATATCCTTACTTATTTTACCTAAAGCTTCTTCTTCTTCTTCTTTCTAACGACGTGCCCGTACTGTCGCGGTTATCCTATCACTTAGTAAGATAATGCCGTCTCCATGTTCTTGTTATGCGAAAGAGGGGTTAGTCTGTATCGCGCTAGCAAGTCCTTTATCTTAACAACTATCCTTTTACTTAGAGTGCACTAAAGCAAATATTTAATCGTCCTATGACGTTCGCTCTGTCTCTAACGCTAAGTATACGCGTCCTATAACTTTTAATAGTCTTTAGGTTCCCTAAGTAACTTATTATAGGGTCTTATATTTAATCTGCCGCTAAGAAGCTTAACAGTAAGCTAGCCTCTACGCTACTTAAGGTTTAACGTGTCTTAGAAGAGTCCGCACGTATTCTTAAAGCCTAGCGTCTAGCTTATGCTCGTCTTTAACGCCTTAAACGTGTCCGTAAGAAGGTTTGTTTTAAAGAGTAGAAACTTATTTAATAGGGTCTATCTAAGCTAGGTAACGAAAGAACGGACCTTCCTCCTGCGAGGGAAATAACTCTAAGTAGCTCGGCAATTGCTTCTCTTGGGTCCCCCTTAGGTAACTTATTCTTTAGCGATCCTTCTTTATTAATACTACCTAACCTACTCTCTTTTAATACTCCTGTACCTTTCTTATAGCGTTCTCTAGGTTGCTTAGTAGTTATTAGGTAGTCTTATTATAGCTGTCACGGGACGGGGGCAATGGCTACAGAGCGTATGTATTTGAGGAGTCTATAAGACGTTGCGCGATCGATCGTAAGGGTCGAGGGCGTAAGGAGGTGATATACCTACGCGTAGCTGACGTAAGCTATACGCGAGGTGTACGCGGGAGCACGGGGCTCTCTTATGGAGGCCCCTATGGTGGGGTTCCGTGACACTACCCCCCCTCCTATAGAGGCGGAGCTCCGGCGATGCTGTGGTTACTATGTACATGTAGAAGGGGCACTTAGGGTATAGAGAAGAGAAAGGAGAAGGGGGTATTGCTAAAGGTTTGCAACAATGTTATGTAATAAGGCTTGGCACCTAAGAATCTAACTAATTAGATAACTTTAACCGCCGGTTAAAGTTCCTGGACATCTTAATAATATTCTAGTTACGTAATCGCGCTTTGCTATTATATAATAGCAATCTATGGTAATCTGACGGCAATTTGCCCTTATGTGGCAATATATAACGGTTTAACTCTATAAGGGCTCCTATAGAGGATTAGGTATGAAATCTCTACTTAGGCCCAGTTTCTATAGGTTTGCGTGGTAGAAGTTGCTAATTAGGTCCTTTATATTTTTAAAGTCTTTCTATAGTTGCCATTCTAGCTAATCTATGTTAAATCCTGCGTAGATAGCTCTATAGTAGAGCCGCCATCCTCTACCTTTGCTAAAGTATTTAGAGTTAATAATTTATTTAATGGTCTACTCCTTGTAGTTCTCATCTTTGTTCTTATTTTGGATTAGTACTAGTAGGGGTTTAGGCTATATCTGTCCTAGTAAGGGATTAGGCTAGTAAAGGTGTAGTAGCTATAGGTGGAATATAGGCTATATCCCATAGGTAACTAGGGCAGGCAGGAGCTCTAGCTTATATATAACTCCCCTATTAATAACTTATTTAATTAGATAGGGGCCGAGGTTCTTATAAGTAAGTAACTTTATAGGCCTCTATATAGAGATATTGCGTGTGTCTAGCTATACCCAGTCGCCAACACGTATCTCCGGTGGTGGCGTTCTATAACAGTCAGCGAAGTAGGCCTGCTTTACTTAAGCCTAGGCCATTTCTCCCTTATAGTAGTTAAGTAGATTTTTCATGCAGTCTGTATACTGGTTGGTAAGTAGCATCTTAAGGCGTTTTCTATATAGCAGTTTCTTATTAATAGGTTCTAGTAGCTCTATGCCGGATTAGGGGTAATATCCCTTATTTATAAAGAATGGGGTTGTGACGGTGCTGGAGCACGTCACCTGCCATATTCAACCAATCAGGATTTTCCATGCCCGGCATACAAAATCGCTATTGGCCCGCTTACCACTAGCGCCTTGGCGGCCCTCGCGACATATCTACCTACTGCCCCTAAACAATTCTTCTTCTTCTTCTCCTTAGCTTAGTATTCTTGTATGGTAGCAATCTACAAGCTTTAGTTTAGAAGCATTTATATAAGCCTATTACATTATACTAAGCTCTCCATACACTGCCTGGGAAGGCCTCAATAATATCCCACCCTAAAAGAAGACCTTTGTCTGCAACAACGCGTTAACGCATTATACTCAGACATTAAAAAACTCACACTACTACGCCTAAGAAGGCCCTAATAATATCCCACTTTATAGGCCAGACTGTACTTAACCTACACCCCCAAAAGAACCCCAGAATTAAAACCGAATTATACAATTCCGATGAACTTTAGGAAGCTAACAATAGTACCTAAAGCAAGCTTATCTAAAAGACCTACCTCTACCTAAGAGGAACACGAGATCCAGTTAGGATTAGAAATTAAAGACAATGACAATATTACAGGTGTATACGAGCAGATTTGTGCCCTTGCTGCTAATTAGAAGGTCGATTGTCTTCAAGCCTAAAGTATATAAGAGACTCTAAAGGAGATCCTAGAAAGCCTTACTGCCTTATAAAATAGCCTAGCCTCCCCTTTACGAAGCCTTAGTTAACCCATTCGCTTAACTAAATGCGATATACCAGAGAGTATAGACACGATAATAAAGCAATTAAAGTCCGTTAAGCCCCCTAACCCCCCACCATTATTGGACGGCATAGACCCGACCTTTAAGAACTAGAGAATTTAGGTATAAGAAAAGCTTTATGTTAACTATAACTATTTCCCCTCTAAAGAAGCTAAAATGCTCTACCTTTTTGGTTAAACCATTGGGGATGCCTAGCGACACCTTTAGGCCAAGTTTAAGAACGAGTTACCTATTCGGTTTACATCTGTTAATAAGATAATATAGCATCTAGCTACTATCTATATTAATCTAAATAAAGTACGGGATGCCTATTGCGACTATAATCGCCTAATAATAAAATTAAACCTATTCTTTACTGAGTTCTAGACTTAATTCTTATACCTAGCAGGCAAAGGCTAGGTTCTCCCTAAAAACTATTATTTGGACCTATACAATAAGCTAACGGTCTGACTATAAGAGAAGATTATAGTAGCCTTAGATAACCTACTAACCTACTAAAAACTCGCAGCCCAATATTTATTGCTGGATTTAGAACTAAAACGAATTAATACTTATTCTAATTAACCAAAGCGGCCTTATAGCGACCGTAACCTATCCGCTATACTAATGGGAGCTAGCATTGGAAGATAAACCATAACCGCCCTTATACCAAAAGTAGTTATAACTGCCTACCCGCGAACCTCGCCTAACCCGCTATATACTATACCTTTAACTAATGCTTGTTGTAATACCCTAATTAACCCTACCATAATCACGTGCTTTAATTGCGGAAAGGATAGTTACTTTACCACGTCCTGCCCAGAGCTAAAGGATATAGGTAATATTAAGGAAATAGAAGAAGAAGAAACGTCTAATAAGTTAGGAAAAGAAGGACCCTAGGGAAAGACCCCCCCCTAGGGTATCCTATTAATTTTAAAGAGATTGATCTAAGTTAGCTAATAGGTGGAAAATACTTTACGGTTCCATATATAGTATCTTAAAATAGATATGGAGTTAATATAACTACCCTTATTAACACTGGAGCAAATGGCTTTGCCTTTATAAATACTGCTTATATAAATAATGTTGCTAAGTTCTTAAATGTAAATGCTACCTGACTAGAGAAGCCTATTTAAGTAAAAGGCTATAACGGTTAAGCCAGTATGCCAGTTACCCACGTTTTAAAGCTACATATCGCTATTAATAGATAATACTAGTTTAGCATCCCCTTCTATATTCTAGACCTAGGGTCACACGACATAATTCTTAGCCAAAAATGGATGTCCTACTTTAATATTTAGCTGAATGTTTAATAAAGACAGTTTATTTGGCTAGAGAATAGACCAAAGTTACCCTCCTTTATTAGGGAAATCCGCACCGACTATAAGACGTTAGCCGCGAAGGCTGATTCTATCTACTAGCAAGATGTTAGGAACCGCGACCTAGCCTTCGCCTAAGAAGATGCCTGCTATAAGGCCGGCAGGAACTCTATACTAACAAGAATACTCCCCCAAAGGACTACAGTTAAGGAGGACTCTACTTATAGAAGTGGAACAGACACTAATGTAGATAACTTCCAAATTACGGAGATCTGGCTAATGGGGAAGAGGACGTATTAATAGAACATAAAGGATAACCTTTAGAAGATGCAACGAGAGCTAAGAGGAGTAAGGATAATACTAATACCCTAGAAGCCCCCAAGGCCACAGATAACCCTACTATTATATAACACCCCTATAGTAGACATCGCGGCAATTAGTGCTATAGGGTTCTACTTTAATATATATTAGAAGGACAATAAAGTCTTTACTACTAGTTTATACGAAATTAACTAGATTATCGCTAAGAGGGAAGAAGTACTAGTAGAGGAAACTAATAAGGAACTAGTTAAGCGCCTTCTCCCTAATTACCTCTTAAACCATAGAGACGCGTTCTTAAAAGTAGCTTTAGATATACTACCCCCCCACCAAACCTATAATTATAAGATTTAGTTGAAGACTAATAACTCCCTAGGCTATAGCCCCCTTTACTAGCAAACTACGGAGGAATTAAAGGCAATAAAGTAGTACCTAATTGACAACCTCTATAAAGGGTTTATTAAGCCAAGTTAGGCTCCCTTTACTTCCCTTATTTTATTTATAAAGAAACCTAATAAAAGCCTTAATTTTTGTATTGACTATTAGAAGCTAAACGCTATTACTTAAAAGGATTGGTACCCTCTCCCTTTAATTAATAAAACCCTTGCACGTCTAAGCTAGGCCAAAATCTTTATTAAGCTTAATATCCGCCAAGCTTTTTACCAAATTAGAATGGACCCTGCTTTAGAAGACCTAACAATATTCTATACCCGTTACAGGTCTTACAAATATAAAGTCCTCCCTTTTGGACTAACGAATGGGCCAGCTACTTATTAACGGTATATAAATGATGTTCTTTTTAACTACCTTAACGAATTCTGTATGGTATACCTAGACAATATTCTTATATACTTAAACAACGAACTTAAGCACTAAGTTCATGTCAAGAAGGTCCTAGAGAGACTATAGAATATAGGCCTATAAGTTAATATTAAAAAATGCGAATTTAGAGTAAAACGTACAAAGTACCTTAGGTTTATTATTAGTATAAAAGGAATTAAAGTTAACCTAGAGAAGGTTAAGGCAATCCGCAACTAGAAACCCCCTTATACTATAAAAGAAATCCAGTCCTTCCTCGGCTTTTATAATTTCTACTATTAGTTTATCTATAACTACAGAGTTATAGCCAAGCCTCTTATATAACTAACTAAGAATAACACGTCTTTTGTCTTTAATAATAACTGTATAAAAGCCTTTAAGGAGTTAAAGGACCAACTTATCTCCTCTTTAATCCTTTATTACTACGACCCAGACCTTAAATTAATACTAGAAACGGACGCCTCCAACAAGGTAGTAGCGGGAGTCCTTTTATAGCTATACCTAGATGGCAAATAGTACCCTATTGCGTTCTTCTTAAAAACAATAGCCCTAGCTAAGTGCAACTACGAAGTGCACAATAAGGAAATATTAGCTATTATACAATTATTGTCCCAGTGGCGCGTAGAGCTTAGAAGCACAGACTCTTAGATTAAGGTTTATACCAATTATAAAGCCCTTAAGTATTTTATAACAACAAAACAACTTACTGGTTAATAGGCCCGGTGGGCCAAAATACTCTCCTAATTCTTCTTTACGATTATATACTACCCTGGCAGGCAAAATACTAAAGCTAACGCCCTAACCCGGAGAGAACAGAATGTGGGGCCATAAGACAAGCTAAAGGCTTAGCACCAGATACACGCCCTCCTCTATACCAAACAACTCAACCCACGTATCCTTAAGGAACTAAGCTCCAAGCAGAATAAGGTAGCACCTATAGAAGGAGAGACCCTAGATAAACTAATAGAACTAATTAATTGCATCCTAACCGTAAACCGCACAGCCAAATCCCTAAAAGCCCTCCGTAATTAAGCTATGGGGGGTAACCCTAATTTAGAAATGGAAGACGGACTGCTCCTATACTAAGAACAGCTTATAGTTCTAGACGTTAACAACCTATAAATAGAGCTAATCCGCAAAGCCCACTATTAAGTCTCTACGGCGTACCCTAGTTAAGATAAGACCTACTAACTACTATCGCCTTATTACTATTAGCGAGGACTCCTGTCCGATATAGAACAATTTATTAGAAATTGTTATGCTTATAAACGTGTAAATACCCCTAGGGACCGAACTCCTGGATAGCTGCAACTACTACCAGTCCCCAAACGCCCTTAGCAATATATTATAATGGACTTTAAATTATTCCCAAAGGACAAACACGGCTACAATATGGCCTTTATAGTAGTCAACCAACTAAGTAAGTAAGCCGTTTCCCTCCCTTGCTTTAAGACTACGACTATAAAGAACATGGCCCACATGTATATGGACAATATCTACCAGATCTATGGCGCTCCTAAGTTAATTATTTCTAACCATGGACCTTAGTTTATATTGGACTTCTAGAACAAATTCTACCGCATTCTTAGGATTAAGATTAAGCTCTCTACTATATTCCACCCTTAAACTAACGGCTAAACTGAGATTATAAACTAGTACCTTAACCAGTGACTTCGCCCCTTTATTAACTACTATTAGGACAACTGGTTGGAACTACTACCTATAATAAACTACGCACAGCTCACGCTCCCTTATAATAGTATAGGAATATCACTATTTAAGTTACTCTATAGATACAGGCCACAAACATCCTTTAATTGGGATAGACCTATAGGATATATAACAGCCCGCAAACGCCTTAGCTATAAAGAGGCCTAGATATTCGCTAAGAGAATATATAGGGCCTAGGAGACTACCTAAGCAATTATAAAAAGGGCACAAGAGAAGAAAGAGTCCAACACAAACCAATATTGCCGCGAGGTAGACTTCCACGTAGGAGATAAGGTATGGGTGTTAATAAAGAACTAAAAAACCTAGAGGCTAAGCTATAAGCTAGACTACCAAATAGCTAGCCCCTATAAAATCCCTAAGAAGGTAGGGCACTCTTTTAAGGTTAAGCTACTAGAGTTAATAAAGATCCACCCTATCTTCTCTCTAGACTAACTGTGGAAGGCCGCGGACAACCTATTGCCTGGATAGTATAACAACCCCCCACCACCAATTCAGATTGTAGAGGACGAAGAATAGGAAGTCGAAGAGATCTTAGCAGTAAAAAAGGACCATAGTACCTTAAAATACCGTGTAAGCTAGGTAGGTTATAATGAAGATCTAAAATAGTACCCCGTATCCAATTTTAAGTACTCTCCCTATAAGCTACGAGATTTCTACCTAGCCTACCCAGACCTCCCTGGACCACCACGCAAGTTAGATAGCTGGGTTAAATGCTAGGAAAAGGGGTTAGATAACTATAATAATTTAGATAACAATAAAGAACTCGGATAAAGCCTAAGGGCAGGCTTTTTTGGGAATGGGGGGTAATGTAACGGTGCTGGAGCGCGTTACCTGCCATATTCAACCAATTAGGATTTTCCATGCCCGGCATGCAAAATCGCTATTGGCCCGCTTACCACTAGCGCCTTGGCGGCCCTCGCGACATGTCTACCTACTGCCCCTGAACGATTCTTCTTCTTCTTCTCCTTAGCTTAGTATTCTTGTATGGTAGCAATCTACAAGCTTCGGTTCAGAAGCATTTATACAAGCCCGTCACAGGGGTAAGTCCTATAGTAGTTAAGATATAGTTATTCGCTATAAATTTACCTAGTGGGAGGTAATCCACCTAGTTGTCTTAACTATAGGCAACTACCTATTATAGGTATGCTTTTATGCTAGCATTAGCGTTTTCCAGTTACCTAGCAGTTTTATAGTAGAAGGATATAGATATCTTAACAGAGATGCTAAGGCGTTAGTAGATTCGTCTCTATATATTAGAGCCAAACTATATACCTTAGTTAGATATATTTAAGTTAGGTAACCTATGTAATCGGTAGATTTCGTAGAGGAAGGTATTAGTAACGTTACTAATGGCTACGCCTTTAGTTAGGACATAGTGGCGCTCTTTTATAAGTTGGCATATTATCATAAGGATGTTCTTATAGGTACGGCTATATTGTTTATAGGGTGGTAGGTTAATAACGAAATCTATAGCGATATCTGCCCATTATTATATAGGTACTGGTAGAGGGTGCAGTAGTCCTTGGTACTTTATATTAAAGGCCTTAGCGCGCTTATAACCGTAGTAGGCGCCTATAAAGTGTTTAACTAAGTCTATTATTTTAGGCTAGAAGTAGTATTGGCTAAGAAGCTTATAGGTTCCTCCTCTGCCTGGGTAGCCACTTAATCGGAGGTTATGGGCTATTTAGATTAGTTGCTGTTATAGATTTTCTAAATTAGGGATAAATAGATGGCCTCTATAATAAAGCCTGTTTTCTTTTACTTTTAAGGCTGCTATATTAATCTAGCCTAAGCTTCGGAGGTTAGTCGGCAGCGTATAGGCGCTGGCGGTCTTTGCGGTAATAAGTTAATACAGTAATGGGTTAATAAAGGTGTTATATACTATAGTAATAAGCTTATTAATTTTAGGAGGTAATTTTAGTTCTATGGTATAGAGCTAAGGTATAGTTGGCTCTATTGTAGGTAGTATACCTAGGGCCAAATTTTGTGCTTTTAGGATCGTCTATTATTAGAACTAGTTATAGGGGTTATCTTTGGACTAAGGAAGGTCTTATAAGCGGCGTGTTAGGCTATTAGGCTTAGTACCTTGTACTTCTGGCCTATATGCGATTTTAAAGTTAAAACCAGAGAGAAACTCATTCCAGCGTGCTTAGCGTTAATTTAGCTGTTTCGTAGTTATAAAGTACTTAAGATTGCGATAATCCGTAAGGACTTTAGTTGGTTAGTTAGGTTCTACTAAGGAAAGTTCTAGTTGGAATTCCTTAAACGTTTATATAATTATAAGAAGTTCCTTATTATAGATCTTATAGTTATATTCTTATAGTATAAGCTTAGACGAGTAGAATGTGACTAGGTAGAGGAGGCCGTTATTACCTATCTAGGAGAGAACGCCTGCGTTAACGTAGTCTAAGGAGTTAGTCTTGAGATAGAGTTATCGTCCTAGTATAAAGTAGGCTAGGATAGGTGCTTTAGTAAAAGCATCTTTAAGGTCTTAGAACGCCTTCTTGTATTTAGGCGTCTAGATAAAATATAAATATGTTTTTCTTTCTTTTGTAAATAGGCCCTTTATTTATATTATTGCTGTAAGTAGTGCTATAACACCTAAGAAGTTGTATATAAATTTTTAATAAAAGCTAGTAAAACTAAGGAAAGCTTATACGTCCTTAATGTAGTTAGGGGTTTGCTATTTGGTAATTATATATACCTTCTTAGGGTCCATACGGACACCCTTAGTAGTAATAATTAGTCTAAGGTATTTTACTTTTATAACTAAGAATTTGCACTTCTTTAAATTAATATAAAGTCCTGCATCCTTAAGGCGCTATAGGACCTTTTAAACGTGCTTAGTATACTTAGAGGGATTATTACTGTAAATAAGTATATTATCTAGGTACGTAGAGCAGAAGTTATTAAGGTAGTCCTATAAGGCGTTATTAATATAGCTTTAGAAGCTGCCTAGGCCATTATATACACTAAAGGGTATAATGGTATATTTAAATTGGCTAAAGTGTAATGCGAATACGGTTTTCTATTTGTTACCTTCCCGTATTTTGAGGCAGTTAAAGGCGGCAATAATATTAAGCTTAGTATAGATTTTGGCTTAACTAAGCCGCTTAAAAGTCTTATATATAAGCGGTATGGGATATTGGTTCTTAATTGTAATAGCATTAAGTCCTCTATAGTTAACGCAGAATTGGATACCTCCTCCTAGCTTCTTAGTAAGGAGGATAGGGGCGGCTACTAGGGATATACTAGGACGAATAAATCCTTTATTAAGGTGTTTGTTAATATACTTTTTAATAACTAGGAGTTTGTCTTTTAATATTAGGTAGGGTCTTTTATAGGGTAGTGTTTTTCCTTATTTAATATTAATGGCGTAGTTATTAGGTTAATGTGGGGAGAGTATATCTATACTCTTTTATAAGCATATATCGATAAAGTTATAGTACCTCTTAGGGAGGAGCTTGCGGAGTTCCTTATTAGTAAGTCCTTTTTTAAGCTTTATAAACTTCTTAAAGTCTAAAGGTAAAAGTCTGTAGAGTTCTATAGGGGCATTGTTTTCTAGGAGGTTAACTATATCTATCCTATTACTATAGAGGACGTGGTCCTGTTCTTTATTAAGCTTATATAGTTATAATTAAGAGGCTATAGTAACGGTCCAGCCTTTCTTATATGCTATGTGGTAGAAGGCCGCGGCACTTATATAGTAGTAGTTAGTTATAGGTAGGGTAATAAGGGGTTCCTTAGGTTAGTATCCTAAGGAGTAGATAGAGGCGGCTAGGCTATATCCTAGGCAAGTCTCTCTATAGTATTTAGAGTTAAAGGTTACTTCTCTCTTTTTCTAGTTAATGGCGGGGTTATATTATTTAAGCTAGTTTATTCTAAGGATAATAGGGTAGTTAGTAAGTAGTATAATATAGGCCTAGAGCTCTTCCTGGTGCCCGTTTATATCTAGGTAGAGTTATGCTATATAGGTAATCTTCTATTCAGTACAACTACCGTTAATAAGTTATAGGGCGCGGGCTTTAGTAAGGGGTAAGGTAGGTAGGTTATAAATACACATAAATTGGGTATCTATAAATTTATTAGTAGCTCCGCAATTAATTATAGAACAGCTTTTATATTGTTTTTTAGCAGTAATTCCTATTATAGGTAAAACTATCTGTTTCCGTCCATTTATCTTTATTAAGTTATCTATTAAGTAGGCCGATATATAGATCCCCTTATTATTAGGGTATCCTAACCTATAACTTAGGGCTAGGATTTGGCGTTTTCCGTTTCTATATCTAACTCTACCGCTATTGCTGCGTCTTTGTCTTGTACGGTAGTGGCATATAGCAATGTATTTAGTGTTTAAGGTACTAGGTTAGGTATTAGGCGGCGGCTACTAAACCTAGCTATTAGGCAGTTTAGGCTATAGCTATAACAGCCTTCTTAATAGTATCTATAGCAATACCTTAGCTTTTAGAGTAGCTCGCGTTTTCCATTTAGTAACTTCTGCGGGAAGGTTAGTATAAAGAGGTTAATATTAGGACCAGTAGTATTGCTTAAGGTAGTAGGCGTTGGTAGTTTAGTAGGTCCGGAGGGCTTCTATAAGGAGGTCTTTGGGTGGGGGTTTATAGTGGCAATCTAGTTTAGCCATCGTTTAATCTTCTGTAGGGCTACTACTATATTATAAACGTTATTATAATTATAGCTAGCGGCTGCGTAACTAAGGCGATAAGTGACTTTTTTAAGAAGGTCTTCTTAGTCTTTAGTATTATCTTAGGCGAGGACTCTAGTGTATTCCTAGAATTTAATATAGAACTCGTTGAATAATTTAGTAGGACTTATCTTTAGGGCACGTAGTTTGGCTTAACTGGTGGCCACTAGGTTATAGTTGCGGTATATTTAGTTAAGGTTATTAAGGACTTCCTAGTAGGACTACTACTTTTAGGGACTGCTAGTCTCTTATTAAGTAAAGAGCCTATTAAATGGGATGCCCTTCGTTCGCCTAATAATATAGCCAATCTTAGCATCTTTTATGGGGAAAAGGCAGGCGCTTTAGGTTAGTTTTTTTTATAGATTTACATCTTCTAGTAGCTGTATTCCTTACGGTCACCCTTAAAGATTAGGGGATTAGGGTAGCGTGTATTAGACCCTACAGTAGTAGTTTAGGTTTAGTTATTATAGCTTTTATTATTGCTGTGGTAGGGGTTCCCATTAGGCGAAGCTGCTTGGCGCTAACCCTCTATTAAGCGTTAAGTAGGTAAGGTTGCCGGGGGCGTAGAGATATAGGTAGCGTTATATGCAGTAAAGGGGTGTCTAGTATTATTATAAATGTGCTCGTTAAGCTAAGATTGTAGGTATTTAATTATACCCTCTCTTTTAGTAACTGTAGCAATAAGTATAATCTCAGCCTTCTTTAATCATTGGACGCCGCGTTTAGACTTATAGAGGTTGTCTTTAATCTCTTAGCGTATGTTATTAGCGAGCGCCTTATAAGCTTATAGGTCTTAGATAATATTATAATCTTAGGTAGCGCGCATCTTAGCTCGTATAAGCTTTAGATAATAGTTCTATAGAAGGCGGTAGTATTTATTAAGTTCTTATATTACCATTTTCGTAAATATCTCGGCGTCTTATATCTTGATTTTAATAGGTGGTAGCCCTTTGGCTTATTTATCCGTAGTTGTATAGTTAATAAAAGATAAGATATTATTAATGTCCACCTTATTAAGGTCGTTGTAGTCTTTTAAGCCACTAGGCTTCTATTTAGGGGTTAAGGCTAGGGCTAATAAATTAAATCCTCTTGGGATTGATTGGCGTCGTGGGTTTAATATAGGTATTGGATTATTCTTTAAGTTTGGTATAGTGGCTAGTAAGGAATTTCGTCTTATTATTGTTGGTTCTTTAAAGGTACGAAGTAGGAGACACGCTGCTTCTAGCAGCGCCTGTGGTATCGTAGAGACGTAGAATTGGTCGTAGGCTAAGCGTTGGTAATAAAAAAGGCGCAACGTAATGTCACGGGACGGGGGCAATGGCTACAGAGCGTATGTATTCGAGGAGTCTACAAGACGTTACGCGATCAATCGTAAGGGTCAAGGGCGTAAGGAGGTGATATACCTACGCGTAGCTGACGTAAGCTGTACGCGAGGTGTACGCGGGAGCACGGGGCTCTCTCATGGAGGCCCCTGCGGTAGGGTTCCGTGACAATAGCCTATCTACTTTACTTTATACTATATTTCGTTATCTACGTCCTCGTAACTAATAATCTTTAAAACTTACTATTTGTTTTCTTCTTGCCCTCTATCCGTGTCTGCCTTATAGACTAGTAGTTTAACACCTCCGTGTGCTAGTTCTAGCATTGCGACGTGCTATATAGGGTAAATTTTTATTTTGGTTAGTAGGTTTAACTTAAACGTAACTAATAAAATTCTTTACGTGATTTCGAAAGGTCCTAGTCTAATATAGTCCAACTTTTTGCTTAGTCGTTAACTCTTAAAATTTTTGTATAGTAGCCACACTTTATCTCCCTCCTTAAGATCTAGTCCCTTAGATCTCTTAGCGTTATAGTACTTTTTTATTCGCCCTTATACTAGTTTAGCTATTTCCTTAAAGTCTATATAAAGATTTATTAAAGTCTCTATTCTTTCTTTAGCTGTACTACTTATCTTCTTTACTTATTATGGCAATAACAATAATCTTAGTTTATACCCGTAGTTCGCCTTAAATGGTAATATTCCTATTCCTTCCTGTGGTGTTGTATTATATATAAATTATATAACTGGTAATAACGATACCCAATTATTCTATATATAATTAATATAGTGCTTTAGATACTGTTCTAGTGTCTAGTTTAGTCTTTCCGTTTATCCGTCCGTCTACGGATAATACGCCGTTAAGGTTACTGCGCGAACTCCTTGTTCCGCCAAGAATACCTCCTAGAATGCTACTATGAATCTCAGATCTCTATCTGATATAATCTTGCTTAGTACTCTATGTCTTACGAACACTTCCTTAATATAAACTCTAGCAACATTTTCTATTAACATTTCTTCTGTACACGCTATAAAGTATCCCTACTTTGTAAGCTTGTCTACTACCACTAAAATTACATTATAATCTCATCCCATAATAGGATCTTTTAACTTTGGTAACTTAATAATAAAGTCCCATGATATAACTTCCCATGGTTTTTTTAGTGTTTTAATAGGTTGTAGCCCTCCGTACGGCTTATGCCTTATTAGTTTATTTCTTTAGTAATCTAAACATTCTCTTATAACTTATCTTGCTAGTCCCTAGATTCCTTAAATAATATATTCTTCTTAAAGCCTTAACACTAAGCCTATAGCTCTACTGTGCCCTTAAGTTAGTCCCTTATAAAATAACTTAATAAACTCTTTTATAATAGACCTTGGAATATAGGTTACTTCTCTATTTTTATACTATTCCGTATCCGGATCCTCTACCTATACTTCTTAGATCTTTTATATCCAATTACTCTCTAGTAATTTGTGGATCTGGCTTTCTCTTATTACTGCTATCTTAGGATAATTATACCTAATTAGTCTATCCTGATCCCTTCGCAATAAAGCCCCTAATGGCTTTTTATTATTTTATAGTTTAGCTTTCCTACTTAGAGTATCTGCTCGTGCATTGTCTATACCCTTAGTATGCTAAATTTTAAAATAGTATTCTGTAAGCATCTCCGCCTATTTAACCTATCTTTAGTTAAGTTCCTTTATTATTAGGAATCCTATAAGGTTCTTATAGTCCGTTTTAACTATAAATAGTTTCTCTATACCTTATAAGAATGCTTTTTATTCCTTTAATGCTGCAACTATACCTAACAACTCTTTGTTATAGATGTTATAGTTTAGTTCTAGTAGTATTATTTTTTAACTATAGTACGCTACTAGATGCTATACGTTCTAATACTTCTATAGCAAATATACTCCTAGTGCGAAGTTTAATGCATCTGTCTTAATAACCGTTTCTAACTTTGGTTAGTAGACCTTAAGGACTAGTTCCTGGGTAAATAACTCTTTAAGATCTTAGAATAGCTTCTTCTACTTACTACCTTAAACCTATAGTTCCTCCTTTTTTATTAACCTTATAAATAGCTTAATACTCTTTAACCATTATGCTATAAACCTCCTATAGTAATTACAAAACCCTAGGAACGACCTTAACTGCGTAACATTCTCTAGTTCTTACTAACTTACTATAGCTTCGACTTTCTTTAGGTCCATACTAATTTTTCCTAATTTAATAATAAATCCTACGAAATCGGTCTTTTTTGTAAAGAACTTGTATTTCTTAATAGCTACTAGTATCTGTTCTTCTTATAGTCTCTCTAAAACCTATTTAACGTGTCTTCTATATTCTTTCTTACTTTCTAAGTAGATGATAATATTATTAAGATATACCATAATAAACTTATTAAGGTGTTCTCCTAATATACTATTAATTCGCTTTTAGAACGTTACTAGTGCGTTTATAAGCCCGAATTATATAACTAATAGTTTATATAGTCCTTCCTTTGACCTAAAAGCTGCCTTTTATTTGTCGCCTTCCTTAATCCTGATTTAATAGTACGCCTATCGTAGATCTATCTTTATAAAGATCTTTGCGTTGCCTATCCTGTCTTAGATTTCGCTAATTAAGGGTAAAAGATACCTATCCTTTCTGGTAATGCTGTTTAACTGTCTGTAGTCTATATATATCCTAAGTTTTCCATTTTTCTTTAGGATGAACAGTACTGGATATCCTGCTAATAACTCCAATGGTCTAATATATCCCTTTTATAAGTTCTCTTGGATAAACTCCTTAAGTGCTACTAACTTTATTTTAGTAAGCTTATAGATTAGAAAGAACTTTGGACTAGTTCCCTCTTCTAACTCTATCTTATGGTCCTATGCTGTATATTTTAACAGCTTTTTACTTTCTAGTAACCATAACTTTTTACCATACTTATGGTATCTCTTTGGTATATAACTTAAGCTTTGCTTAGTCTCTTTGTATATTACTCCGACTTAATACTATACTATCTTAGTTTGCTGTTGTACTTTATGTTATTAAGTATCTCTAATATTAACCTAACCTATAACCTATTAACTTTTAGATTATATTCCTATAACCAAGGCATTCCTAGTATTGCCTTGTTTTTTCCCAATAGTAAGATATTAAAAGATATTCTGACTGGTTTCCCTTTAATAGTTAACTAAATAGGTCCTGTTTTAAGATTAATAATGCCTCCTCTGTAGGCTATCTAATCTTCTAAAATTGTTATAAGTGGATACAGGTGCTCCTTTTATATATATAGTAACCCCATTCTCTTTACTGCTGCTAATAATATATGGTTTCTTATTACTCCACTATCTACTAACGCTTTAAACTGCTAATCTTGCCACTTAACTCGTAAGTTTAGGTGTTATCCTTAAATTTCTTTAAGGGTCTAAGGCTCTACCACTAGTTCCCTCTGGTCCCGTAGGCCTCCCCTTTTCCTAACTATTAGCTGCTAGATCCTACTTATACTTAGTCCACTTTTAGCTAATACTTAGTTCGCTTTTTTTCCTCTACGTACTATAGATAAGTATTCTCTAGGCAATTCCACTACTATTATCCCTCTAGGCATTCTTCTATAAGGAATCTTCCGGGTTAAAGTGTTAGGTCCCCTTAAATTTATACTTCTACTAGGTGCTATCTATATATATACTTAGTGTCCCTAAACCGCTTTTCCTCTAGTGCCTAATATATTCTTGCTAAGTATTTCCGGTTCTTATCTTTTAGTGTTCTATATATATTATATATATTATCCATATAAGCTATTCACAATAGTATATAATACGCTAAGTGACTTAGGTTAACTCTTAGCTTATCTTTATCCTTAAGTTTAAACCTATACCTAGTTAATCTAACTACTAGTATTTCTGCTGTGGGTACTAAGATTTATTATTTACTTCTCTAGTCCCTAGATCCTTCTTCTAGGTTCCTTAATATTATAATTAATACTCCTTTAATGTAATTTATACGTTTTTCCGTAATAGGTTGGTTTTAGACAACTTTTTCGTTTAGCTATATATAAAAATCTTTCTACTTATTGTTGTGTTATTGCCTATACCACTTTCCGTATAGCTGGTTTAGTGTGTATAGTCTGTCTATAAGAAAGTACCTTATTATTACTGTGTCGTGACATCCTTTGGTATATCTTTTTTTAAATCTAACTGGAATATCTAGATCCTCTTCTTGTTCCAGTTTATCTAACCATTTTACTCTAGGTGTCCCTATACTAGGCCTATTAGTAACTCTTTATACGGGTGCTCTGTCCCTTATACAACCTAGTATAGCTAATCTTTTGTTTAGCTTTTGCTCTTGCTATGCGATAATTCTTTATCTAAACTTATCTATAGTTTCTTGTTTTCTGCGTCTTGTAGCTAGATCCTTAAAGTTACTTTGCTTCCTAATCTTAGTACCAACTTTTTGGTTTTTAGGCTGAATACTATGTTTACCTAGAATTGCTATAGTCCTTATTTGTTTCTTGAATTCTTGGCTTTCTACTAATATTCTTACTTGTTCCCTAAACTTGTAGTTCTTAAACTTACGTCCTGTACTTATTTGTTTGTTACTAAACTAAGTTACTACTCTTTCCTATTAGTTTTCGTCCGTTATAGGCTCTTAAGCTGTCCTTATTGCGTTCTATAAGTCTAGAGCCTTTCTTATCTCTTCTTAAGAATCTTAGACCTGTGGCCTTTTACCTTTTATAAGTAGTAAGCTAGCACTAGCAGTTGTCTGCTTGCTTAATCTTCTCTAGATATCACTCCTTCTATCTTATAAAGTAATGGATATTGTATCTAATGGTGTTATAACGCCCGTTACTAATCCACGTTTTGTAGTGGTTTTAGTCTTTGCTTTTATTGCGTTATTAAGGTATAAGTGCTCCTAGTTAGCCTTGTTTTCTTCCTTATTGCTATTAATTAATAAGTACTCTAACTCTATTATTATTGTTGCTAATCTTTATCTGCATGTTGCTTTAATATCTTAATCTAGCTTATAGAGTTAATCCTATTCTTCGTCTAACTCTGTAGTTCCTTTAAGTCCTCTTAACTCTAGCTCTTACGGCCAATAGCTTGCGCTATACTTAGCGTCTTTATAAATTTGGTATGCGTTATTGTAATAAAACGCGAAGTGCTTAATCGAATACTCCTTGGTCCCGCGTAATATCCCTATATCTGCGTTATTATACTCTAACAACCTAGTACCCTTTACCGCGTAGTTACTCTAACTACCTCTATAGTCTCTGGCGAAATAATCTTATTTTCCGCAATTTATATAAGCTCTATCTTTAAACTATCTTTCTTATTATAGAGTCCGCCTAAACGTCTTCTACTACTAAGATCCCTAGTTTAGCCTCTGCTTCTTAGTCCTATAATTACTTAATCCTTAACCTCTAGGTTTCTATGGTTTCTTTATCTATCTCTTAAATTCTTTAGTACTGCTTAGGTCCATTAGCTCTACGCTATTCTATAGTTTTTAGCTCTATGTTTGCCGATGCATACTTTGCGCCTTATATAACTATGGAATTCTATCTTGCCCTTTCTTAGCTTGTTCCCTTTAATAGATCCTATTATTAATCTTTATTGCTTAATCTATTAACTCCCTTAGAGTATCCGCATCTTCTATTAGGATAATTACGTCCTAGACTTTAGCCTTAAGTCCCTGTTTATACTATGCTATAAGCGCCTTGTCGTTCTATTTAACCTATATGGCTAGCGTTTAAAACTATATTATATACTCTATTACTAAGGTTCGTTGTGCTAGGTTCTAAAGCTTTCGTTCTGCTGTAGTTGTTGCCTCTAGGTCTCTAAATATCTGCGTTAACCGTTCTACAAACCCGTTCTAACTGGCAAATATATACCGTACATCTTAGTTAGTAGTTGTTATACCATTGGCCTGTATTTTGGTAAGATATAGTTTAAACTACTTAAGTGCCCTTCCTGTTAGGAACAACCCTGTATACGCTACTTAGTCTAATAATATTACTAACTTTGCTCCTTCCTGTATTACCTTAAAATGCATCTGCATAAGGAATCCTTTGAGTTTTAACTTCTCTCCTAAGAACCGTTTAATTAAAGGTAACTTAACCTTTGCTACTCCGATTCCATTAATACGTTCCTTAAGTATCCTATTATTATCTTATAAGTAATCAACTATTTCCTATAACTGACTTCGCGTAATTAGCTGAGAATCTGCCTCTATTATACTGGTATCTCCTCCTGTGCCTAAGGTTGTAGCTGCCGTTAACGTTGTCGTGACTGGTGCTTTAGGTGGCATATTACTTAATTTCCCTTTGTTTAAATACTGTAACCTTAGTAGTAAATATATAATAGAACCTTATAGTAAGAATTACAGTAGGTCCTGTTATTGGGCTGGGTATATAGGTATAAACAATAAATTAACAATATAATAACAACTGGTGGAGTGGTTGCCTAACAGATTAACTCTAATTGTATTCTAAGATTTACTACAAAGAGAGAACTATCTGGGTAGGGACTGTGGTCCTTTAAATACACAACTATATGCCTAAGAAATCCCTTCGCTCCGTGAGGTATGTAAGGTATGTGAGGTACATGACAGACCTTATAGACCTTACAGACCTTACAGACCTCGTTATGTGACCTCGGTTACCATTCCTCGTCACATGCCTCGACTGGGTCCATCCTGGACCGTGCCTATATTAACCAACTAGCTTCTGCCGACTCTTCTCCAAGTAGTCGTAACATTGTACTTAAGCTGTCCGTAACAACGCTGGAGGAAGCAATTAAGGTAATTTAGCAATTATCCCCTCCCTCTTTTCCTAATAACTATAAATATGTCTAACAGCCAGCAGCGAATCCAATATTTATTAAAGATAATATAGCTGACCTAGACTTAGAACCTAAAGGCGATAGGGCTAGCAACACTAGTAATAAAGCTAATAAAGTCAGCGATTAACTAGCACCTTATAAGTTAGGTATGCACTTCCCCCCTATATAATGGCCTTGCTTAACAATTATTAGGTAATAAAAATAACCGTAGCAATAAGGACAATAAGGATAAGGAGCTACCTTTAGAGGAGCTAGAAGATCTCTTTAGCATATCTTTATATAACTATCTTAAACCTATAGCAGAAGATATTAATAAAATAGATAGCCTAGCTAAGGGAATTAATATTACAACTATCCCCTAGGCTAAATAGAAGTTAGAGACCTATATAGTAACTAACCAAGACTCCTTAATAACCAATAATATAGATAATATTGGTAAGTTATAGATATTAAAAATATCATTACTATAACCTAATAACTATAACACATAGACAATCCGCTTATTAGAGAGGAGGGTAATTATAAGAAAGGGGATATAGAAGGTAAATTATCCTTTATACTAAGGAAGCGGAAGCTTAATTGGCTTAAATAGGACAATGTTACTAATTATAATTCTAATAACCCTACTAAAGAGAGTAGTGGGGGTGGCAAGGACGGCAAGGATAGTAATAGTATATATCCCTAGAAGCAATAAAGGCCACCTACCTATCACAAAGACTTGTCTTCTAGCCCCCCTATCCCTTCTATCCTTAACCTCAACTCTTAATACCTATAAGTTAACTAGCAAGTATCTACTCTATAGCCCACCAGCCCTTTGCTTTAGGAGCCTACCCTTCTCTATAGCATTAAACCGCCGTATAATAAGGCTAGTAATTGTACTTATAATAAGGACAAGGACAGTAACAGTAGTGGCGTTACTAATAACTAAAGCGACGTTTTAAACCTAGAGCCTGCTATAAAGCGTTATACCTAGACTAAAAAAGACAAAATTAATAAAATAAGCTTAGATAATAAATGGGAGATTAATAATATTCTAGGGGAAAGAATAACCAAGTTAGGGCGCAAATACAAGGTGGCTTAGAAGCGTACCTAGGTTTATAAGAGCGGGCTTTTAAATTCTAAAGATGTCCTTAAGTCTTACTAAAGACACATTTAGTAAGCTAAAGCCAGATCATCGCAGGTACACTCTTTTCTAAAGTTATAAAAGTAAAGGGCAGAGTTGCCGTGCAGAATAGAAGGGGCTAGTAGCTTAGGCGTATTCTTATATTTTGGTTAGTAGTGGTTCTTTTACTAGTTAAGGTCCTTAGACGCTATTCTTAGATAAGATTAATCTTTATAGCAGATACACCAAACCTATACTACTATTCGAAATTAAAGGCCTAGCCTGCTATGCAGAAGAAAAGGGGCCGGCCTACTAGGCGGAAGAGACGGCAATAATAGTAGTGCCCTTCTTTTGGCTTAGAGGTCTATTTCTTGTTATATATTCTATTTCTAGCTTAATCTATTTATGGCGCATTTCCTGTCACAAAAGGCTATATAAAAAGGTCCGCAAGAGCATCACTTTTTCAAGGGCGGTAAGCAAGAGCTACTTATTACTACTTACAACGCTACAAACAATAGAGAATGCAAGGCTGAAACTACGTTCATAACTTAGCTAGCTAATTCAAATTACGTAACACAGTTAAAACTAAGCGGCAGTCCAAATAATATAAAGTCGGGCGTTAATAATTAATTAACTTATATATACAACGTAAAGGCGCATAAACTAGCTATAGTTAATCTGCCTTATAAATAAAAATAAGCTATAAGAATCCAATCCTTATAAGATATTTTAGTTGGTGGAGGGGCTATATATATCTAGTAACTCCAATACACAGCTAAATGCGCATTATAGTAGACGCCTTACCCATTATTCAGCTGGTGGCCTAATCATATATGTAATATTCTGTACTAGAAAGCTTTAATAGTAGGGCAGGGCAAATCCGGCCATAGCTTAGCCCAAGAGGTAGCCGCTTAGCAATTCTTTTATATAAGCCTTCCTATTAGGCACCAACAACTAAGCAGCCATAAACCTATTAACTATAGTAACACCTCTATTTTCCTTTATAAATTTCCCTTAACCCTACTTCGCTAATTATTTGTAGCGCAGTTCCACAAAGCTACTCTCCATTTAAGCCTACAATCTACCTCTTTTTATATTTCTTGTATTCTGCCTCTTGCAGTTATCTAGCAATTCTATTCTTACTATTAAAGTAAATATTAGCTTAGCTATTCCGCGCAGCATATACCTAATTATTTATATCTTCTATAATAGTTATGCTTTAATATATATATGCTTTATGGCCTTTTATTCTAAAACAAATTCCTAAATCAGCCGCTATTCCTCCTTAGATGGCTATCTATAATTAAGAACGCTTTACAAAAAACAATATTTACTTAATATTTTATATCCATAGAACACCTTTCCTTTATAGCTACCAGTCCCGCCAACTTACACAGTCGCACTTCTAGCTATATGGATTATATCTACTAAGGCCAGAGATAAGGCGCTTAGTGGGGAATAGGAGGAGATTAGAGCTCATAAATTTGAGATAACAGAGGACATAAATATGACATTTAAAGGCATATTATCATCGGGAAAATATTCGCAGGATGAGATTTAAGTAGACTTTGATTTTCGCGTTTCGCGTAATTAACATGCAATTTAACTAACTCGACACGCAATTAACTAACTTAACACGCAATTAACTAACTTAATACGCAATTTAACTAACTTAACATGCAATTAACCAACTTAATATGCAACTTGATTAACTTAACACGCAATTAACTAACTTAACACGCAATTTAACCAACTTAACATGTAATTAACTAACTTAACACGCAATTTAACCAACTTAATATGCAATTAACTAACTTAATACGCAATTTAACTAACTTAATATGCAATTAACTAACTTAATAACTTTAAAAGCTAACTATATATTTCTTAACACGCAATTAACCTACTTAGCAACTTTAAAAGGTAACTATATATTTCTTAACATGC